>Ga0208647_1000416_pt1 | contig 12726 bp, 32 predicted proteins | sample AntAceMetag02UKA_FD_184765 | JGI IMG/M metagenome (GOLD analysis project Ga0208647, IMG submission 184765) | Saline lake microbial communities from Ace Lake, Antarctica - Antarctic Ace Lake Metagenome 02UKA (SPAdes) (version 2) | ecosystem: Environmental > Aquatic > Non-marine Saline and... | reverse complement strand
GTATGGGGTTGGTTTTGGTTGCATAATTATTTCCAATTAAATTCCGTTCCATTTGTTGGATGTGAATCTACATGTATTAATTTAAAATCTTCAAATGTTTGATAAATAGCCACACTATTTGGTTTATCTTCTACACACCATTTTATTATAGTAGTTCCATCAGGAAAAACAATACCATCTATAACTTTACCAATTCCTGAAACACCACTTTCATCTCCATTTCTAACCATTTCAAATATTTTCATAATAGTATTACATTCTTTTTTAATATTAAACCCCAGGAGCATTAATTCTGAGGTTATATATTTTATTTGTTAATTGTGTGAAATAGATAGGGTAAGAAAGAGAGATATCTTATCGAGCAGCCACCTCGTCAGGTGATTATTTTAAGTCTTAAGTAATAACCCGTCTCTTTCTAACTCTACCTACTTCACCTGTGAAATGTGCCTGATAGAGTGGGTAAGGAATCTCGCCTTACGGGGAATCGTGTATACCTTCATCCCACCTCGTAAGTAGAAATATTTATCTACAAAGGGAATCTCCACTCTACTAGACACACTTCACTACTGACTATCTAACGATAGTATCTACGACAGGTAGTAAATTGTGATATACACGATTTCTTATCTGCCATCAGTTCCATTCCAAACTTTAAGTTAAATACTGGGTCAAACGCTTGTTCATCGGTGATACTGGGATAGTAGCAATCTGTTATCTGCACCAACCCTCTTGCTCGTACTGGTAAACCTTTGTTTACTCCATACCTGCAAGTGATAGACATATCTCCAATGGCTTTTGAATTGTATTGACTTTCATTTCTCACTACATAGTGAGCTAGTTTCTGGTCAACGCCATATTTCTTGGCGTAACAAGTGACCATATCTACTATTTCTAAATTCTGACACAAGTCGTAATCGAAATCTACTGTGTCCTCTGCTATTAATAATAATGGGTTTGAAACTGTTGTCCCGATGATTATTATCATCGTTCCTAATGCGATTATTAATTTCTTAATAATTATTTTGCGATACGTCTTACTGCTTTTCTCACTCAAATCTCTTGTTAACCTCCGACTAACTGGTGAGTTGAGTTGCTGATTGACTGGATAGAGTAATTCTGTAAAATGTATAGTGTTCTAGGTAGTCCGTAGGCATAGTATACTCGCACTACGTCATAATAGAGGGTTTAGGGACAGCGTACCCCCGTTCACATTTTTTGTTGCCCTACTACCCAGAATACTATACACTTCACTATATACTGTATACTATTTACCTAAATATGGTTCTCCATTTGCTGACCCCTTGTTGGAGAAATAAAATGCGAATGTAGCCGAAGCTAAAACCATAAACAATTCAGCAGATAACATTCCTAGGAAAAATCCTATTGAAGCTGTTATTGCCATTAAGATAAACACTACTTTTGATGCACTTGATATTAATTTACTCATAGAATTCATTATAACAAATATTACTGATAATGTCAAGGGGTTTTATACCCTTGTGTTTGCCCCTTGTGTTTGCGACCTTAAAACGGAACATCTCCAAACAATTCAACCCATCTATCCCAAGCCAAGACCATCAACCTTTCTTGAAATGCTTTACCTTCTTTACTTCTACGATTGATTCCTCTGGTTGTCTGTATCTTTTCTTGGATATATTCTATGTCTTGCATTGTTTCGGCTATAGAGAGGGCATTGATTACTTTCTTTTCATAGGGGTTATTATCTTGCACATTAAATTCCTATCTTCTTAATCTTATCAATACTTGACTCAATTTCATTTTCCACCAAAGTTAATGTACCATATTTCATATACATATCTTTAATGAAATCCATTCCAAACTTTTCAGCTTCTTTAATATCAGTAACCTCGGATAACTCAATAATAGGCTGAACATTTGCATAGTTTCCAGTTGGTATTGTTGCACTAATTGTTACTTTTGATATTTTCATATTATTTCTTTTTACTCATTGTTTCTAATAACCTAATGTGATTTTTTAACATTTCATTTTCACTTTCTAAAAGTGTATTTTTATAAGAATCACTATACTCATAAGGTATAAGTGTACAATTATTTAAGTTATATAAATCTAATGGACATTGATGTGAACATTGTGATGGATAACAAGGATAATTACACGATGGACTAGAACAACCTATAACAATCCAAGTTATCAGAAAACATGAAGCTATTACTATTATTAGTATTGTCATATTTAAAACTTTTCGTTTAAATCATCTTTACTAAGTTCGACTTTTTCTTGTGGTTTTTCTTCTACTTTCTTATAAACACTTAACTTCTCTAACTCCTTTCTCATAAATTGATTCCTCTTTTTAAATGAAGGAATCCAATCTCCGTCTTCATCTTTCTTAGCTTCAGGAATACCATGTAGGTCTTTCTTAGCTTCAAAATCTCTATAATAATTTTTAACCTTTTCATCATCTTGATATAAAGTAATCCCAGCTTTTCTAGGTGTTCCATCACCTGTTATAAATGCTTCATATGGCTTAAATTTAACTGGTTTAGATAAATCAACATTTGGTAAAATAGCTAATATTCTTTCACCAAATACTCCATCAACACTAGTTGAGATAGTCTCATCTTCCATTTCTATTTGTAAATTTTTACCCTTTCTACCACCACCAAAATTAACTTCAACAATACTAATTCCTTCAATGATACCACTAACAGCATCATGTTGAAGTTCAAACTTAGTTCCAGTAACTTCTTGTGTTTTCTTATCTATAATATCTCTTTTAATAGCACCTTCAGTTCCTTCGTCTACTTTCTGATGTAGCTTTCCTGTTGTTGCTAATATTGTTAGGAATGTTTTTCCTCCACCTCTTGTTTCTTCTATAATCATTTTTATTTGTGATGTGCAGGTGGGGAAAAGGGAATCAAACCCTATTTCGCTGACTAATATGTGTGTTGGTTAGCGACCCAACTCCAACAATTCATCTTCCACTATCCCCCATCTACACACCATTTAATTATTAATAATCTTGTATTACTATTATAGCATTTTACACACTATAATGCAACCTCCTCAACTGTGGATAACTCTGGGCGTTCCTTAGACCACTCCTGTTTAAAAGTCATCTTACCCTTCTTGCCTAAGCCAAGTTTGGTGGTCTTGCACCATAAGCCACCTGACTTCTTTACTCTTTTTATTGTAATGTTATTTTTTGTCATCTTTCTTAAATTCTGTTATTAATACACTTCAGGTGTCACATCTAGTTTTGAACATGGAGATGTCTGACTAATTCCAACATTTCCTTTTTCTACTGGTTTTTCTACTGGTTTTTCTACTGGTTTTTCTACTGGTTTTTCTACTGTACATTCTGGTAGATTAGTAAACAATTCCTGTAACATTGTAAATGTTTTTGCTGGAATGTTTGTTTCGTAGACTGTGTTTAATATTGCTTTAATTTCTCCTTCACCTATTTTTTTAAATTGATTTTCCATAATTTTTATTTATTTAATTTGTTAGTAATCTCGACCTCACTCATCTCCTTCAACATGTTAATCCTCCTAAACCACATACGCTTTTCATGGGAGTTAGCTGTATGTTTTGCTCTTTCAATGAGTAGGTCTATTATTGCTTCTAGGTCTTGGTTGTCTCGGATTTTATTCATTTTCTTTTAAGTTATTTATAATAGTTCAATAATTTCTTCTAAAGTATCCCTAGCATCATCATCGCTCCTTACAACTGCTCTAAATTCCTCCACCACTTTCTTTCTCACTTGTACCCTTTCGTCTGCTAGGGTTTTTGAGATGAATTGTTTGATTGCTTTCTCTTGTTCATCATCTAACATTAAAGGTTCTGTAAATTCTTTTCTTCCTAGTTTATAATCATAGGTGACTTCTAATTTATCAAACTCCTCAGACCAATCATTACTAACTTCTGGGGTGGGGGGTTGGGGTTTGCGTTTAATAAGTTTGCTACATTTTCTACAATATAATCCACTTACTACTCCTATTAAATCAAGTATCTCTGCTCCACAACATTTACTTAGTTCTTTATTCATATAATTACTTTTGATAATACCCAACCGACAAAAAGGGCTACAAACATTCCTGTATATATTACAAAACAATAAAACTTAAAATCTCTTTCTTTATTCATCTTCTTTATTATTAACTGATAAATCTACACATAATAATCTTGTACCTTCTGAAGTTATATCCGAAGTAGGATACCATAAATATAAACATTTCTTATCAAACACACTCGTATTTCTATTATATTTTTCAGACCAAGCTATATAAACATCTTTTGAAGAAAAATCAGGACTAATAACAACCATTCCAATAGATATTCCTATCATAAACAGAATTATTCCAACTATTATATTACTAATTGTTATTTTCATACTTCTTTATTAGGGTTAGTTGATAAGAGTGATAAAACTAAATCTAAACTATGATTAAATCCTTTTGAATGGTCTGTAAACTCATATTCCATTGTTGCTACTACTCTACCAGATTGAGACTTTTCTTTTAGAATCCTTATTCCCTCCACCCTCTCCCTCAAATCCTTCTCCCACATAGCGAAGATAGCTGGTAGGGCTTTGCGAGAATCGGAGATGGCGAGGTTGTAATAACTATCAGCTAATACATTTCCAGTTGTGTTTCCTATGTTTTTCTTTTTAGGTAACATTCCCTCTGCTTTTTTAATTAGTTCTTTGTTGTTCATAATTATTTGTCATTAGCTAGTAATTCCTCCAACTCCTCCTCACAACAGAACCTATTAGTTCCTCCTGTGCCTAGGGCATTGTGGTCTTTACAATGCCAGGACTTCCAAGGTTCTTGGCTTTCTAGTATCTGCTGGAGTTCTTTTATTCTTTGGTTAGTCATAGTAATATCCTTTAATGATTACACTCCGAACAAATACCATTACTCATTGAAGCCTCGCAACAATCAGAACTTTCGTTATCATTTGCATCTATTAATAATTCAATGTCTTTGTCGTTATTCATATTCTTTTTCTTCTTCAATTATTTGTTTCATTATTTTATTCTACTTGAAAGCCAAGTGCGTTTAAAAAGTCTGGTAATTGTTTCTTTGTAAGTTTTTTTGTTCCTCCTTTTCCATAAAACTTTACATTTTGCATTTCAGCACCACGAAGGTTAGCATCACTAAGGTCAGCATCACTAAGGTTAGCACCACTAAGGTCAGCATCACTAAGGTCAGCACCACGAAGGTTAGCACCACTAAGGTCAGCATCACTAAGGTCAGCACCACGAAGGTTAGCACCACTAAGGTCAGCATAACTAAGGTCAGCACCACGAAGGTTAGCATCACTTTTTTCTTCTATCGCTTTCTTAATTGTTGTCTTACTAGATTTGAATATAATACTTCCTAATCTTGTCTTAATAGCAATACCTACCTTCTTTTCTTCTTTTTTATCTTCACCTTCTTTGATGTATTTTTTTACATCTTCTAGGTTATCTAAAACTTGTTCTTTTGTTATTTTCATTATTTTAATTTAATTAATTTATTAATAACTACTATTCTTTCATCCTCCCAATAAGTTCATCTACTTCTAACCCCTCTAACCAGTTATCAAAAGCATCAGGCATATCATCATCACAACCCATGTAATCACCTTCTTCGGCAAAGTTACTTTGTAATATATCTTCTTGCTCTTGGGTTAAATTTTCTATTATTTCTTCTTTATTCATTGTTTAATAAGTCATTAATATTACTAATATAACTTTGTTGAGTTTCAACTATCTTCTCAACCTCTTTATCTACCTTTTTATAATCATAATCCTCATCATACACCTCGTGCTTAATTGTCGATTTCATTTTTGCCATTGATTAATTCATTATTAAATTGCTCTACTAATAGTAATCCTTCATCGACTAAATCGGATTGTGCTTGTAAATGTTTCTTTTTAAGCCATTTCTCTTGTCTATTTTTAATAGCTGTCAAAACATTTCTTATATCATTTAGTTTTTCGTTTTCTTTTATCATAGTTTAAGTTTATCATTTATTAATATTAAAAGCAACCCCTATTATTATCACACCACAGTTACTATTGTTTGTCAATCTTTGTTATTGATTCTAGTAATATCACTTGGGTCTACATAATACAACGCTGACATTACCTCTATCACTTTCCTATGGTTACAAGCAAGGTTCTGACCATGTACATCTGACTCCTCTAACTTCCTTGCTTCCCTGTCTATGATAACCCAAGCAAAATGAAGGGCGTCATGATAGGTGGTGATGGTGGGGATTTGTCGGTTGTAGGATTCCATTATCCTTTTACAACTGCAAGTGGTGTTAGTTCTACTAATACTTCGACTAAATCTTCTTGATTTTTCATTACTACATCAATATCTTTGTAAGCTCCTGGTGCTTCGTCAAGCTGTTTAACTCCTCTTATGGCATGAAGTATCCCTTGGTCATCTAATTTCTTAACTTCAGCTTCTAAGTCTAATTCTCTTTCGGCTTGTTTTCTTCCCATTCTACGTCCAGCTCCGTGTGAACAAGATTTGAATGATTGTATGTTTCCTTTACCCTTAACGATATAAGATTTCGTCCCCTGAGAACCTGGGATAATTCCGATAGTGTTAATATCTGCAAGTGTTGCCCCTTTTCTGTGAACCCATACATTTTTTCCAAAGTGATTTTCTTTTTTTGCATAATTATGTGCTATGTTAATAATCTCATCAAAAGTAATTCCTGGTAACTGGAAACCTTCTGTAATATCTTTCTCGAAAGTTTTATAAAGAATTTTACAGACTCTCTCCATCATTAACTTCCTATTTGCTAAAGCAAACTCTACACAGTAATTCATTTCACTAATATAGGCTTGACCTTCTTCTGAATCTTCTGGCAAAAAAGCTAATTCATGTTTTTCAGGAACACTTGAACGCCATTTTTTATTCAACTCAATAGCTAATTTATTGTAATGATTTGCAACAGTGAATCCTAAATTTCTTGATCCACTATGAATCATAATCCAAATATGGCCATCCGATCCTTTCTGAATTTCAATGAAGTGATTTCCACCTCCTAGAGTTCCAAGAGAATAAAGTGCTTTATCATATTCTCTTTCAATAATAGGGAATGAAGTAAAATCTCCATCTAAACACAATTCATTTTCTGGCATTAAATCTATATCCTGTTCTTCCTTGTGTTTATTAAATCCAACTGGTATAACTTTTCTAATTTCTCCTATTATTTTCTTTAATGTTTCAGTATCTATTTCAGTAAGAGAAGTTTTAACTGCACACATTCCACAACCAATATCAACACCAACTGCATTTGGGATAATTACATCTTTAGTAGCCATAACTCCACCAATAGGCATACCATAACCTTGATGACAATCTGGCATTAATGCTATATGACTTAAAACGAAAGGCAAGTTAGCTAAGTTTTTAGCTTGGTCTAATGCTCCATCTTCTATATCTTCTAACCACATTTTGATTGGTACTTTTTCTGTTGTTTCTATTTTCATATTATTTTAATTTTAAATTATTATTAAGGTAAGCTACGCATAACTTTTATTAAATAATTAATATTACCTTTGCAATTCTCATTTGTAATTTCATGTGCCTTGTTTAGTTTAAAATCTGTATACCACTTCTCATAGGGTAAACTATAAATTCTTTTTCCGTAGACAGGAGCGAATTTTTTAACCAATTCTTGAAACTCATACTTAACTACCTTATTCTTGATTGGTATAACCTTTTTAGAAGTTATACTTTGGAAAACATTAAGGTCTATATCTAGGTTTATCTCCTCTAAATTTATTTCATCCATAGTTTAAAAAAACTCCACCGTCTTATTATTTTTAATGTCATCTAAATCCACTTCTCTTATTTCGTAGTCTGTGTTATCCAAGTCGTGAAGGATTTGTTCCTGAAAAGTTATTTCTGCTTCCCATTGGGTTAATGCACCTGTGGCGTAATTCTTTCCATTAACTTTTATTAGATATGTTTTAGTTTTGTCCATGTCTTCCATTGAACCCATTATAACATTTTCTAATAATTTTTGCAATTAACTTATCCACATATTTAACCCTTATGCTGTAAGGCTTTATTATAATTATCTCTACCTCTAGCTTTTTCTTTTTCTTGATTTCTATAATAGTATTCCTTTCTTGTTTCATTACAACATTCTTTACAAGTATAAAGATAACCAATAGTACTATAAGAATCTTTATAAAAGTTATCCCAAGTTTTAAATGTGTTGCATCTTTTACAAGTATGACCAATTAGCTTTAACTTTTCTAACTTATTTTTATCGTATTTCTTTTTTGCTGAAATTCTTTTTCTTTCTAAATATTCTTTCTTTCTTTCAATTCTACATTCAGGACAATACTTAGGATACACACCAGAATTATTACATAATTTATTTTTGAATGGTTCTACGGATACTTTACATTTATGGCATTTATGTTTAGGTGGGTTTTCTATTTCATATTCCCACATACAACAATAACCAGCTTTGTATAAATCTACATTATATTTTCCTTCGTCTTCTTTTTTATATTTACCTTTCTTTTGATTTTCAACAATACTTCTTCTTGTAATTTCCTTCTGACAATACTTACAACGCTTGGGTATCCTTGTAGCTGACATTAATCCACTTGCAAAAGAAGAACCAAGATAAATCATTCCTTTGTCGGGGTCTAGTAAGTCTGGGTGGTTTGGGTTGGTGGTTGTTATCATGTTATTTTCTTTTCCAAGAGTATTTACTATTAATCTTCTCTCTATTTTCAATTTCTTCGTCTTGCACTTCTCCATTGTCCACAGTTATTATCTCAAACTCTTCAATGTAAAGCCAGTTACGGCAAACATCACATCTCATCACCTCGTCATGTCCTTGTTTTAGGAGGATGGAAGGGGTGAGGTTGCCAGAGCAGGAGGGGTAGGAACACTTATGAGCTTTTACCTTGTCAATTTGTAATTTGTTTAATGTCATAATTTTATATTATTAAGTGCTTCTGTTGTTCCTTCAAATCCAGGCATATCTTCTGGGTTCTCATACACATTTCCGATAATTTCTTGCTCACCATGTATAGACATAGTACCTACCCTTGTTCCAGTCATAGAATTAATATGCACTTCACCAATATAATAATCAACACCTTTTCTATCTCTTTGTTTCACTATATCCCCCTCATAAATCTCCTTTCCATTCTTGTCTAGTAAGCCTGTGAATTGTTGAACTATATGATTTTTAGTTTTAGATTTATGTATTGCTTCTCCAATGAACTGGTCTTCCAAATTTAACATGCTTTTTATATCTGGTTGCCAAACTCTAAATTTTATTGCTCTCATATTACTATACCAACTGTATTAATTGATTAACTACGACTATTAATGCAAACGTAATAATTACTGTAACGACAGACATAAGTGCAACGCCTCGTTTAAACCCATTACGATAGCCCTCTGATACACCATGTTCTCGGTAGGTTTCCATTTCTTCTTTTGTAAATTCTTTTTTCATGTTATTATTCATAATTATTTATTACATTAATAATGTCATCTTTAAGATTTTTAGGAACACGATACTCTATTTGTGTTTCGGTTATTACTTCTGGTGTAATATTATTTATTACAGTTGCTACATCTTCTAGAATATTCCATTCTTGTTCAAACCTACATAAAATATTCTCTTCAGTAAGTTTTTCTTTTAGATATTCTAAAGTTATATCTTTACCACTATCTTTAGATTCTTTAATTATATCTTCAAAAAATTCTTTTTGTTTATAAATTGAAGATTCACAATCTCCTCTATATTCATCTAACTCATCGGTAACTTCTTGTAACCTTTCTTCTTTTAATCTAATTTCACTTTCTAATTCACTAAGTTTTTCCTTAGCTTCGTCTTCTTGTTGTATTATTTTTTGAACTATATTCATATTTCTTAGAAGCTTTTTAATGTCTCGATTACTCGACAAAGTAATCATTTACTTCTGGTTTGTATCTACCTTATAAGTGGCTCGATGGTTGTTACCAGAAAAGCCACCTAAAGATAGATGATTAATTGATAATCTACTTATCTTCCTTGTTTGCTTTATTCACTTCAACTAACTTAGCTAGAAACGCTTTCTTGTCTTCTTTGTTTGTCTCATAAATGAATGAAACAAATTCCATTAGACCTTCTTGGCTTAGGTTGTTTGAGTTTGTTCCTAGACCTAATTCTACTACTGCTTTACTTTCCTTACTTTGAAATGCTTTATTAATTACTGACATTATTTTGTTTGTAGACTTGTTTTCTGTTGTACTACTGACAACGTTATTGTTATTTGATACATAAACTTCTACTTCTCCTAAATGACCTATAAATCCATGTTTTAATACTTCTTCATTGTTTGCTAATTGTAACCATTCTTCTTTCACATTGGTTCCAGTATCTAACTTGTATGGGTAAGTATCATTTTTTGTATCTAATACTTCTGTATCTGTAATAGAATAAGTTTTACCTATTTCTATTGTAGTATTAGCATCATGTTTATCTAATAATTTTACCCTATCCCCAACCTTAAACTTTCCCTGTTGTGGGTTTAGGTTTGGGTCTGGGTCTGGGGTTGATTCTGGGTCTGGGTCTGTATCATTGACGAGTTCTAAATCATCTTCATGAGCAACTTCACGTCCATTGTATTCATCCCAATTTTCAGGTATCAAGTAAGGATTATTACTATTATCTTCATCAACAGTACATATCATACCAATACTAAGACCAGTACTTATAGTTACATTACCTATAACCTTAACCATATCTCCTCTCTTAAATTTTGACATTACATTTATTATTTATTAACTATTAATTGCTCGACCTTTCGTTTATTCATTCGTTTATTTGGTTAATATCTTTAATAATTCATCAACTTCTATATTTACTAGGAAGGCATCAAAAGCATCTGGCATATCGTCATCACAACCCATGTAATCACCTTCTTCTGCAAAGTTGTCTTGTAACTTTTCTTCTTGTTCTCCTGTTAAGGTATCAATTAAATCTCCTGCAATACTATCCTTTTCAAGGTCTACAATTTTAAATACTTGGTCAGGGATTATATCGCCTTTTAACTTTGCTTTTAATAAACTAGTCTCTAAACTCTTAATTGTTAATAAACTTATTTGTGCTTTTATAATGTTATCCATAATTCTTAGAAGCTTTTTAATGTTGTTACTTCTACATTCAGTATAACAAAATACCCACAGGGAAGTCAAGGGGGAGATGACTAGAACTGTGGATAACTTATCAGGACACAGGTTAGGAGATGGTGTCAAATTTTCACTTTTTAAAAGAAAGAAAAGAAAACAAGTAACGAGAAAAAAGAAACTAAAGAAAGTAGATGATACCCTCTCTTTTACCCCTTGGGAGTGATGCCCAATGAATTAAAGGTAAATACTATATATTTTGTTTTAGTGGTTAGTTCCATAGCCCCTTAGTCCATAATAATGGATTGATTCCTACGATGTCCCACGATGTTTATATTGATGACCTCTCCCAAGTCCCAGTTGTCAAGTAGCAGACAGAGCTGGAATTTTACGAGATACCACCAATACTTTTCAGAAGTGTTTTTTAAATTGAGGTTATCTCCTGAAACCTCAACAAACAAAAATTGTACAAACAAAAAACGTTTACACGAGAAGGCGAAGATTTTACTCTTCCCCCACTCAGGTAAACGTTCATTTATTCAAGTGGGGTTTCTCGTGGTAGATTATTCACCTACACTACTAGTATATCATATCTGAAAGAAAAAGTCAAGTCTTTTTATGCTTTCATGATTCTATTATAGCATTTTTAAATATCAATGTCAATGTGGTGGACTGTGGATAACCCCAGGAGATAACTTAATTTTCCCTGGAATTCCCTATCAATATCCGTTTTGGTTTCTACCTATCTATCTTTGGGGTTTTGGGTTCTGAAAAATATCTATCTATGTAGAAATTGGTTCGTCTTCTGAAATTAAAAACTTGACAAAATGGTTAAAGTGTGGTGTTGTAGGTATCAAAAAAAACCGTAAGTATCAGTTTACGGCTTTTTGTTTTTTGGCTTTGCTTTGCCTTTTTACTTTTTGCCTTTTAATTTTCGTGCTTCTCCTATTATATAAGAGGTGACTTTATTATGTATTTTGAAAGATAAATCAATTTTATATTCTCCGTTTACATAGATAGGTTTTGCTTTGATGCTAGCAATTTCTTTTTTCCCCTCATCTCTTACACTTATATTAAGAAAATCATTTCCTCCTTGTCCTTTGCTTGCTCGTTCACTAGTAACCGTGCTGTATAATATCATGATAGTTTATAAGTTAGATTAAAATATTTTTTTCTAAAATAAAAGCCTATAGGTTTTAATATTTTTCTTTTTAATATTTTAATTATCTTATAATTAGAAACTAAAACAGCACCGTCCAAACGTAAGAGTTTTCTATAAATTAGTTTTTCCATATTACTTTAAACCTTTGAAGGTATTAGTAATAATCATATAGCCTTCTTTTGTTTCAGCTTGTCCCACTATTTTAAAACCTTGCTTTTGAAGGTAATCAATAGCCATGTCAGCAATACAATTAAGAGAGTAATTATATGAAATGATTATATTTTCCTTAAATCTATGACTTATAATTTTAATCCTTGTACCTCGTGTGTTTGTTGGTCCGAGATATTTAATTTCTAAACCATGAAAATTTATTTTTTCACTCATTATTAAGATTTCAAAGACCTGATACTTATGTATAAAAGATAGCCCCG
>Ga0208647_1000414_pt1 | contig 12812 bp, 23 predicted proteins | sample AntAceMetag02UKA_FD_184765 | JGI IMG/M metagenome (GOLD analysis project Ga0208647, IMG submission 184765) | Saline lake microbial communities from Ace Lake, Antarctica - Antarctic Ace Lake Metagenome 02UKA (SPAdes) (version 2) | ecosystem: Environmental > Aquatic > Non-marine Saline and... | reverse complement strand
GAAAATGCTTAAAATATTGCTTGCTAGCGCAAAGGCTTTGGTATATATGGCGTTATGCGGAAAAGAAAAATACAAGTGGCATATGAAATATAAAAATAATTGAAAAATAAATAGTTTAGGTATTGACAAATAGCTTTTTAAGGTGTATTATAACTATAGTCAATTAAGACTTAATAAAGCTGGAGGGCTTAAGATGAACAACGAGCAACACTTTTCAAACGCACAGCGTAGATATGACAATATGGTGCCGGAAGATGACGGCGTAGAATCTGTTGAGGAAATGGACTGCCCAAAGTGTGGAACCGAAGTAAGCTTATGGTATGACAAAGGCACTTGTTCTAAATGCGGCAATAAGTGCGAACTTGGCGAAGAATAATTTTAAATAATAACTAACAATAAATAAGGAGTATTAAAGATGTTTGAATTAGCAAAAGTAAATGAAGTATTTGTAGACTTCTACAAGCAATTAGAAGAAGCTAAAAAGGTAAATGAACAAACAGTTTTTCAATATGAAACGCCAGCCGGAAATAAAGCGGCACGTTCTCACATGTACAAGTTAAGACAAAGCAAGGCCGCAGTCGAATCAAAACGCAAGGAAGCAAAAAAGGAATCCTTGGATTTTGGCAAAGCCTTAGATTCAGAAGCTAAAAAGATTACTGCTGACATAGAAAAAATGATTGAAGTTCACGAAAAACCGATTAAGGATATTGAAGATCGCGAAAAATTGCGTGTTGCTAATATTCAAGCATCAATAGACAATATCAAATATGCCGGGATTGATAAAGAGCTAAATGAGTATTTTTTAAATACTTCACAGGAAATGCAAAAACTCTACAATGATGTTTTTGCTCTTGAAGTAGGCGAAGAGTTTGCAGAATTTAAAACAGTTGCATTTGAAGCAAAAGATGGAACTTTAAAACGTTTACTTGAAAAGATTGCAGAACTTAAAAAATCAGAAGATGAAACCGCAGAACTTGACCGCTTGCGTAAAGAATCGGCAGAACGTGAACAAAAAGAACATGACGACCGCATTGCTAGAGAAGCTAAAGCAGAAGCCGAACGTATAGCTAATGAAAATGCCATGCGTAAAGAGTTTGAAGCAAAGGCAGAGCAAGAACGTGTAGAACGCGAGAAAAAAGAAGCTATCGAAAAGGCTGAATTTGAAAAGCAACAAGCTGTTGATAATGCAGAACGCGCTAAACGTGAACAAATTGCTCAAGAAGAACGTGCAAAGCTGGAGGCAGAACAAGCGATCGAGCGTGAACGTATTGCGGTTGAGCAAGCCAAACAATCAGAAATTGACCGCCAAAACGCAGAAAATCAACTTGTTGCAAATGAACAGGCAAAAAGAGAAGCTAATAAAAGACACATAGGAAATATTCGCAGACAGGCAAAAGAGTCTATTATGGAGTTAGGTTTTAGCGAAGTTGATGCAAAAAAGCTTGTTATGGCTATCCATAATAAAGATATTGCAAACGTAGCAATTAACTACTAATCCAGTAAATCTAAATGGAGGATTTAAAATGAGTAATGATAATACAAATATGGCGTTGTGGGATTCTGTATGTGTAACAGACCCGGCAATCACTAAGGGTGCAAAAATAGGGACTATGAAGATAACCGCTATTAGTCCACAACATCAGCGCAAAAAAGCTACTGAAATATTCGGCTCTTATGGGTTCGGGTGGGGCATAGAGCCGGGGTCGGAGGATTTCTCATTTAACTCATTCGGAGAAACCACGCTTGTATCATATAAGGCGGTTATGTTTTATAAATACAATGGGAATACTGGGCGTTTCCCGATTAATGCAGTTGTCAAAATTGCATACATGACCCAAGGCGCAAACGGCTATTTAAAGGTTGATGACGAGTACACAAAGAAAGTGCAAACGAACGCATTGACAAAAGGGCTTTCCGCGCTAGGGTTTAACTCTGACGTATTCGAGGGCAAGTTTGACGACTGCAAGTATGTCGCACAAATAACTCAAGAGTTTGCGGCGGAAAAGAACGCAGAACAGTTAGCTAAATGGAAGTCGGAAAAAATATCAAGCTCAGACAGGCAAAAGCTCGGAGCGTTAGTAAAAAGCATGAACTACAGTCCGGAGTCAATAAGTAAATATCTGCTAGAAACATATAAAATTAAAGGCTCAACTGAAATAACCAACGGCGATATAGGAGATATAATTAAAGCCATAACAGACGGCAAAATTAACGATAATGCTGAGGATACAACAAAAGAACAAATACAAGGCAATAACTTTATAAAACCACAATCAAAGGTGTAGTAATGTTAAAGTTCAACAAGCAATTACACGAATACAGGTACAACGGGGTTAAAATCCCGTCAGTTACTCAAATAATCGAGAATGTTGGATTGTCTGATTTTAGCTGCATAAACCGCCGTGTATTAGAGATAGCGCAAGAACGAGGAACGTTTGTACATCTTGCTTGCGAGCTGTTTGACAAGGGGGTACTTGATAAAAATACTATAGACTCGGAACTTGTCGGATATGTTGACGGCTGGATGGCTTTCTGCCGTGACTTTACCCCTGTGTGGCTTGCTATTGAGAAGCGAGTTTACAGCCCTTTAGGATACGCCGGAATGCTAGACCGCAAAGCTAAGATAAAAAGAAGCAATATAATACTTGACATTAAAACAGGAGGTAAATCAAAAGCACACGAAGTGCAGCTTGGAGCGTATTCTCTAATTGAAAAATGTTCTAAGGTCTGGTCGCTGTATCTACCCGGAAACGGTAAATACAAAATAGAAGAAAATAATATGCAACGAGGGCAGAAAACGTTCCTCCACGCATTGGCAATTTATCAATTCAAAAACAGGAGCAATTAAAATGCAAAGCAAACTAAAAGAAAACATCGCCGCCCAAAAAGATATTAACAATATGAGAAATGAAATCAAAATGGAAGAAAACAAATTAATGACAACAAAATTACAGCCAGCTTTGAATCAAGCTAACGAGCTGGTAATCAGTAATGAAATCGAATACAATCACGCTGCGGACATGTTAAAGGCAATCAAGGGATTAGACAAGAAAGTAAAAGAAACATTTGACCCAATTTGTGACGCCGCTAATAAGACTCACAAAGAAGCTACAGGGAAGCGCAAAGAACATCAACAGCCTTTAAAGGATGCCGAAAAGATCATCAAAACAAAGATGCTAGAATTCTCCGGCGAAAACGAAGTACAGAAAGTTGACGGAGTTTCTATCGCCAGTAAGTGGGTTGCTGTTATTGTTGATGTTGATAAGATTCCGAGAAAATACATGCTCCCAGATATTAAAACATTAACTGCGATTGCTAAAGCCAGCAAGGACTTGATAAAGATTCCCGGCGTTGAGTTTAAAGAAGAAAAATCAATGAGCGTGAGGGCATGAAAAAAACATTATTAATGTTTCAAAAAAATGAGGGCTTATTGCGTCCGGCTCACTTTGTCGAGTTTGAAAAAATTCAAGAGCAGGTTGATGAGCTTGGATGGTGTCAGGCTGAGTTTGGGAACGTAAAGAAGCCTAAATCAAATGAGCAACTCGGCTGGCTGTATGCAAAGATAGAGAAAAGCGGAATATATGAGTTTATGATGGCTCACTTTCTTGATAAATTTGGAGATGATTTATATGAAATAGAAAAGTTTGGATATATAGTCCATTGTCCAGTTAATATTGTTAACGTAGATATATTCTTAAAAGAATTATATTGCAACCATAAAGGGATAAAAGAGTTTAACAAAACAAACGCAAGTACAGAAAGCATGACAGATTATATAAAATTCTTAGATAATTTTAGTATTAACAACTTTGGCGAATGTTTGCCAGAACCAAAAAAGGAGAAGTGAATAATGTCATACGATAAAGTAATTATAATCGGTAATATCACACGCCAGCCAGAACTTAAATATACACCGTCAGGCGTTGCGGTTTGTGAGTTTGGCATAGCAATAAACAAAAAGCGCAAAGGCGAGGACAAGGTTTGTTTCCTTGATATTGTGTCGTTTAATAAAACCGCTGAATTTGTGCAAAAGTATTTTAGCAAAGGTTCTGAAATTCTTATCGAGGGTGAACATGACCAGGATATATGGGACGACAAAGATACTGGCAAAAAGCGGTCAAAGATTAAGATTATAGCTAATCAAGTAAACTTTGTCGGTAAAAAAGCGGATAACCCGCAATCGGGGAATAGCGAATATAATCAATCAAGGCCGCCAATAAACAACGAATATAATCAGAGTCAGCAACCGGATAGCAATCAAGGCGGTCAAGATCAATTCAGAAAAGCTGATCAATTTCCACAAAATAACGGAAAATTTCCGGCTAATACCAATGGCGATTCAGAAGGCGATTCCATACCGTTTTAAATAATTAACCACCCTATAATTGCCTAACCGCTTTTATAGGGAGCTGGAGGGCTAAATGCAAGAATTAACAACTAAAGCTAAGTTAGCGAGAATTAAAGAGAATAAGCGAACCCGTGAACGCAATAAACGGCTTAATTATTCCAAGACTCGTTTAATATCTAAAGAGTATCGCAAGCATTCAGGTCGTAAATACAAGGTTAAATATCCCGAGAAATTAGAAGCGCATAACGCAAGCCGTCATATCAAATCGCCAGCAGGAAAGCAAAAACATCATTGGTCTTATAACCAGGAGCATAAAACAGACGTAATATTCATCAGCAAGGCTCTACACGACAAATTGCATACTTATTTAATATACGACAGCAAGTTTAACATGTATCGTACTATCGGCGGCGTATTGCTTGATACAAGGATTAAACATAATTGCTATTTAATGATGATTTCAGATATTAATCACGAGCAAATATTAAAACTATTCATGTAATTTAAGGTAGTACGTTTTATTTAAAAGAAATGTACTACTTTTTTCATTTATAGTATTGACAAATGATATTTCAGCATGTATGTTAGTAGCATAGTTAATAAAGACTATACAACGCTGGAGAGCTACTATGACAGATTTACGACAGAAAGTTGAAGAACGTACCAAATTAACTAAAGAGATAAAATCTTTATAACCAAGGATAATTTACCATGCAACAAATAACCAATCACCTAGAAGCCGTTAAGCAAATTAGAATTAAACTTTTATTGAGGAGAGGGAAATGATGAATGCAAAACAATTAGCAGAAGTTTATTATCATCAAGGTATTATTATCGAATCGCAAGTAAAGGCTATGGGAATGCAAGCGGAAAACAATCAAAGACAGGTTCAAGGCGGTTCAATGGCATATTGGGAAGATTCTTTTACTGAACTAGCCTGTGAAATTGAAGATGCTAGAATCGCTTTAAAATCAATAATGGAGGTTTAAAATGAGTAAATTAAAGCCGTGTCCATTTTGTGGGAGTGATGATGTGGGAATTCATGAATGGGAATTTTTAGATGATGATACATTTGAACATATTCATTGCAATAACTGCAAAGCCCAAATTGATGATTTTAATGTTAAGGATAAAAAAGCAATAAAATCATGGAACAACCGACCGCTTGAAAGTGAATTATTAAATGCGTTAAAATTAGCACTTCCACATATTAGGTGCGAAAATAATGAACAATCAAGCATTATTACAATATGCGGTGAAGCTATTGAGAAAGCAGAACAATGAAAAAGCCAAGCGATAATGTAAAACCGTCGGTAAAGGAGAAGACATATAAAAATGTCAAATCAAACCGCAAAGGAGCGTTTAACAAGCAGTTCCCAACTCTTAGCATGAAAGTATCGAAAATCATGTTTAACGACTTGCAGGAGTATTCGGATAGCGTTAATATGGACATGACAGAGTTTGCAAAGGTTTCAATGCGGCGTTATCAATCTAATAAATTAACAATAAAGGAGAAATTAGAGAATCAAGGTAAGCTAGAAGTTCCGATTAAGTTTAAAACCTGGAGCTTCACAAAAGATCAAAAGTTAGTTAGAAAAGTATTGCAAGCAATGATAAATTATATTAAATTAAAGTTGGAGGCTTGACAGCCACGAGTTAAGGCGGTATTATAGTAACGGAGGCGCACTACATTTGAAACTCTCAAACTCCTCCAGCTTGACTCTCCTCAAATGCGCCTCCTTTTTATGGTCGAGAATGTAAAGCGTAAATTAAAGGACAATAAATGACTAAACCAACAATCATAAAAGTAAATCAGAAGTTACAGTATAAACTACGGGACAACATGGAATGGCATACTTGCGACACTCTAGCGCGTAAATGTGGAGTATCCCGGCAAACTATAAGCGGAGTATATCACAACAGCGCAAAACGCGTTAAAATTGAAACGCTTGCAAAACTTGCCAACGCTTTGAGAATCTCTCTAAGTGATTTAATCGAGGTGAAGAAATGAAAGCATTAATAAAGCGATTAGACAAACTATCCAGTGAGCTATGCAGGCTTCAATATAAATTTAGTTGTCATATTTGCCAGCGTGAGGGAACGGACGCTCACCATATAGTTAGCCGTAACCATAAACGCCAGAGATGGAACCCGGACAACCTTGTATTTCTTTGCAGGCCGTGCCATCAGTTAGCCCATAATGATAACTTGATATTCAATGGGAAACTTGACCAGACTGTTAAAATTTGGTCGCTGCCGGAGTTGCAAGACCTTGAGAAAGAGCTGAAAGAACAGATTAAGGAGTTAAGATGAAACTACTACATGGCGATTGCCTTTTGACAGTATGTTATTCGTGTCATGAAAAAGATTTACACGGTATATTCAAAAACGTACAATATGCTCCATGTGTTTGTCATAAATGCAAAATGCCGATAACAAATAAAAATTGTAGCACTGTTGAAAGAATTGGTGATTATTATAGATTTAATGTATTTTGTGATAGATGCAGTATTAAACGCGGGGATTTACACAATGGCTAGACCAACAAAAGCAATAGTTGATTATTTTCCTATGGACTGTGCTATGTCCGATAGTTTAAAAATAATTGAAAGCAAATTTGGAAATGATGGGTTTGCATTCTGGGTTAAATTACTACAAAAATTAGGACGTACTGAAAACCACTTTATTGATTGCCGGAATATATCCAAATGGAAGTTGTTGTCAGCAGAAATGCTGGTTGACGAGGATAAATGTATGCAGATATTAAAAGAGCTTTCAGAGCTTGGCTGTATAGATTCTGAAATGTGGAATAATAAAATAATATTTTCACAAAAGTTTATTAATGGACTGGCAGATGTTTATAAACGTAGAAATGTTAATTTATTGCAAAAGAACGATATATGTAAGCTATTATCTATATGTAGCTGGGTTAATGTAAGCGATAACCCCCAAAATGTAGACAGTAACCCGCAAAGTAAACTAAATAATACTAAACAAGATAAAAGTAAAGAAGAATATAAATTTCCAATTTCTAAACCGTTAGTAAAAAATATGCCAAAAGAATATAAAGAACTTTTCTTGTCATGGTTAGGAATATATTTTGAAATTCACGGGAAAATGGCAGAAGCTTCACAAGAAATGCAATTTAGAAAATTAATGGACATTCCAAAAAGACACAGAATAAAATGTCTTGAATCCGCTATAGCCGGGCAATGGAAAAATATAAGAAATGTCGTTGTTGAAGATAAAGGCAATAATAATTCTCTAACCGACATTGAAAAAATTACTGAGGGCATGCCGTCACAATTTGATAAAGGTTTTATTGAGAACGTTAATAACGACATGCCGGAGATTTAAAAATGAAGATTGAAGAATTAAAAGAGCAAATAGGAATTTCAGCAAAAGATATAATTATTACTAATATGGGATTAGAAAAAAAAGGAACAGCTTATGACTGCCCTTATAAAGATCATAAAAAAGGTAAAACATTCGCGGCTCAATGGTACAACGAAGGACTTCATTTTAAATGCCATGATTGCGGACGTCTTTTCGATATTAGTGATTATGCCGCGTTGCGCGGTGATCGTATGCAAATATTACACGACCTGGCAAATGTTAAATATAAAAAGTTTGAATTTAAGCCAGTACAGCCAGTAACAAAAGAAAAGTCTAAAAGTGGAATTGATTATTTAGTTAGTCGCGGAATATCAGAAGAAACCATAAAAGAATACCATATTACATGTGATAACCAATGGATTTGTTTTAATTATTGTTTGCCTGATAACGGCGGACTTGTTAAAATTAAACAGCGCATAATCGGAGATTGCGATAATGGACAAAATAAATATACCGCTCCATCTGGCGGGCAAAATATTCTTTACGGAATGAACCTTTTAAAAGCTCAAAAGATACTAGCTATATGCGAGGGCGAAATAGATGCCTTATCGTTGCGAGAGTGCGCCAAATTAGCCGAAAAAGATAAAAATATGCTTTGCTCAAGTATTCCAAGCGGCTCTAAAAGCTTTGGGTGGATTGAAACTTGCAAAAATTGGCTTGATTCATTCAATGCAATAATAATAGTCCCAGATTCAGACGAGCCCGGAAGTGAGTTTTTAGAAAAAGCAAGTGAATTATTAGAAGAGTATAAATTATTAAAAATTGAATTGCCTACGAATGACGTAAATGAATATTTATCAAGTCCAGACCATAACCCTGCTGAAATTTTTGAGTTATTAAAACCGATAGTCCCAAAAATAAAAGGTATTAAAAATAGCGTAGACGTCGGAACTCCTAAAAAAAGTAAATCTATTGCTACTGGATATTTAACGCAAGACTATAATGATTCAGGATATAGAATGGGTTGCTTGTCGCTTTATACTGGGAGGCGCGGAGAGGGTAAAACTACTTATTCGCGGCAGGGGCTAATAAGTATAGCCAAGCAAAAAGAAAAATGTTTTATGTTCTGCGGAGAAACCACCGTTGAAAGTGAAAAAAATAAACTAGCTAGGCTGTGTGCGGATCATGGAGACATTCAAACATCTTTAAATATTGGTGGGCGTAGTGAATATATGGCAGATGATAATGCCCTTAATAACTTTAATAAGCGATATGGCGGTTATATATTACTTTCAGACTGCGAAACCATGAAAGAGGATTTTCCAGAGCTTAAGGCAAGCAGTAAGGCTTTATTTGATAATTTACTAAATGAAATGAAAAAACTTGCTCGTTCTTTTAGTGTAAGGGTTTTTATTCTTGATAATCTTATGGTGTTTTGTAACAACATGGGACAAGGTAAATTTGCAATGCAGGAATATATAGCGGCGGCATTAAAGCAGTTTGTTAATGAAAACAGCGTACATTGTTGTTTGATTGCTCACCCAAAAAGCGGAGAAGGGCATCAAAAAATATCAGGAGCAATGGAGCTTGAAAATATCGCTGATTCAATATTTAGATATGTTCGGCTCGATGACGAAACAAGGGATAAGGTTACAAAATCACTACCAACTCACGTAAAAGAGAGGGTGTCGGCTATGTTGTTAACAGAAAAGGTGCGCGATGATGGATCGCGGTTAATGTCATTCCTTGAATGGGATGCAAAATTAGGAGCAGTGTATGATTTGAGTTTAATGGAAATGGCGGGAAAATATGAAAGGCTCGGATATTGGACAAGACCAATAAGTAAATATTCAAGCAATGATAGATAAATAGCTTAATTTCCCGGCTTAACAAATATGACAGAAATTATTAAATGGAATAAAATGATAAGAAAACATCAAAATAACTAGTTTATAGTATTGACAAATCAGAAACAAGGTGTATAATGATAATAACAACTAACGCTGGAGGGCTTAGAAATGAAAAAGATTTGTTCAAAGTGCGGCAAAGATGAAACGCAGGTAAAGTTCAACAAAAAGGGATTTTCAAAAAGTGGGGAACAGAGATATTATCCAGACTGCAAAGCGTGTCAAAGCAAGGCAAACAATAAAAACAACGCCGGCATAGTGGGGACCCTGTTAAACTTTAGTTCTGATTTAGAAGTAAGCAAGTATTTGAAAGATCACCCGATTAAAAGGACGCTTGCTGGTTCGATACTAGCTGAAATGGCAAAATATCACTTTAATAATAACAGAACGGCGGGAGCTTAAAATGAACGATTTATTTTCATACTTAGAATTAAACAAGCAGATTGTCGCTTCAATCGGAATTGTAATCGTAGTTTTATGGATTACTTTTGAACGGATTAAATATTATCGAGAAATTAAGAATAAAAAAGGAGACAAGAAATAAAAGAGATAATAGTATATATATTCGCAGTTGCGCTTTTAAGCTATTCTGTGAGCGTTATAATTATTGGCAACTTACGACTCATAAAACAACGCAATCAACACGACAAGCGGCAAAGATTGCTTCACAATGAATAATCTTTGACTTATTTCAAACTTAATGTATGTTATAATTAACAAAGTATAAAAGTAGTACGCTTTGATAAATAAATATGTACTACTAAAAGGAGGACAAATGAAAGACGTAGTACAATTAGCAGAACAGTTTAAATATATTATAGACGTTGCTAAATGCAAGTGCTATAATAAAGATAAAATACTCGAAATAAATGAAATCAAAGATAAGCTAAAAGAAGAAATTGAATCCGCGACTATCAAAGTTCAAAAAATCAACAACGAAAACAGAAACTCAATATTATAGGAGGTGTAGAATTTGAACTTAAAAAATATTATTTTATTGAGCGCATCGCTAATTTTTTGTTACCTTCGAGCATTACCAGGCGGCGTTTTATTGCGTCTAGCTGGACGGAAAGTATTTTAATAACATTTTCCTGGCTGGTTTTGATCGCTGCTAAGACATCTTTTTTGGAATTAGCTGCATAGGAGTAATTATTGTTGACCCGGAGAGTTATGGCGTTGTAATTGGCTGAGAGTTTGATATTTTGGTCGCTGATCTCAGTGACTTTTATTTTTAATTTATTGTTTTCAGCGGTAACGCAGTTGACAAGTTCTTTGATATAAGTTGTGTACGCGAGACCAGCAATCAATAAAAATGTCATAATGCCGAGAACAACTTTGAGTGAAATGGTTGTGCCGCTATTTATGCTAGCATGATCTTTGTGGTTTAATAGTTTTTCCAAGCCCTGAACTAGCTCTTCGTTTTTCATGTTAAGTTTCCGAGATTAATGTTAAACTTTAGGTTTCTTTTTGTTACTCCAGAAGCTGGCATTTCCGAAATTGCCAACTCCACATAAATATAGCTTAGATTTTGCAAAACGCAAGTGATCGAAACAATCCAGCCCTTTATCTTCTTTTATTAAGTAATCCATATTACGCTTAAATGCTCTATCTGCTCTATTCTTGAACGATACACCACTAGCAATCGACTTAAATACAATTATGAGCGAATACTCGACGTCATGCAAATCGCTCGCAGGGGTTATGTCTACGCCAAATATCCTATTTCTTACAAATTTAGGGATTAACCATTTTAAGGCAGTATTAAACCAGCCGATATCAGATCCGACCCCATTTGTATATTTCATAAAAACTATAGGATTATTATATAAAAATTCTTTGCAGTCTAAACTCATTTCTAAATAATCAAATCGCTTAATATACTCATAGTGCATTTCAGCAAATAAATTTCTTTCATCTGCGGTTGCTATTTCAGCATCAACACGATTATACAGCTTTTTAAATTCAGCTTCAAACTTGTTTATGTTTTTAATCCTGTCCATGAATTACCTCACGGTTTAATTTTACTTGCTGTATTTACTGCCGTGTCTGCGAGTTCGTTTAATCCTAATAAAACATCTTTTGACGTGCTTTGTGTTGATATTACATGGGTTTTCAGCTTGCCGTCTTTGTAATAATCTTTTCTAACTGTCAGCGTTCGCATAATGCCCCAGGTGTTTACGCTTCCATCTTTATCAACTTTATACCCTGCACACCCTGTTAATAACATTGTTAATGATATTAAAATAATTAGCTTATTCATTTTCCGCGACCCCTTGTTGTTTTACACCCACCACGTCCACGATTTGACCGGTTACCTTGTCCGCTTCCGTTTCTTTTAGGTACATTTTTCATATCATGCTCCAACTTTAACAGATTTTAGTTCTGCGTCGGCAAATTCTTCTGAAATGAAAACCGCATGGATAATATTTTCTCGTACCAATTCATAGCAAGCCATTTCATTTAGATCGGGAATAGTGATATTCATTGTACCCATTACTTGTTTGCCCGCTTCTTTGGCTTCAAAATCTTTGTAGCCCTCAAGCGTGATAACGCCTTTGCTTGCTTTAATGTCAAGCCATATTCCAGTTACGACCCAACAAGTTGCCGAAAACCCTGATTCTGTTTCGATTGATTTTTCGATGTATTCTTTTATCATTTTGTACTCCTGTTTTAATAGTTAATATTCTTTATGGAGTACACCATCACTGATGCACTCTAAGAAAACACTAATTACAAATCTTTAAGTAGGTCTATAATAGTTGCTCTCATATCTTCATAAACGTACTCACGCTTAGTAACACCATCAACAGTAGTTTTGACTGTTTTGGCATACTTACGCTTTAGTTTCTTGAGTAACTTTTTAAAGTCTGCTTCTGAAACTTCCGCTTCATCTAAATCAATATCAGTAAGAATATTGAATATCTTATTAGCCAAAGTAACAGGTAAACATTTACCAAGTAGAGCTTGACTAGCTAAGGCAAACTGTTCAGCTTTAGTGCCAACGTTATGTATTGAAGCATTATAAGAAGCGTAATATAAATTACCAGCATCTTTATATGCTTGTACTGCTTCATCATAACGTTTTAATGCTGCATAGCAGTATCCTAGATATGCTTTAGTATGTCTTCCTGTGCCTGTTAAGCATAGGTCTAAGGCTGATTGATAGTCTCTAACTACGCTACGGATAACCCAAACTTTTCGCATGAGTATCAAATCAGCAT
>Ga0208647_1000413_pt1 | contig 12873 bp, 29 predicted proteins | sample AntAceMetag02UKA_FD_184765 | JGI IMG/M metagenome (GOLD analysis project Ga0208647, IMG submission 184765) | Saline lake microbial communities from Ace Lake, Antarctica - Antarctic Ace Lake Metagenome 02UKA (SPAdes) (version 2) | ecosystem: Environmental > Aquatic > Non-marine Saline and... | reverse complement strand
GAAGGCTTGCACCGGTCCTTACTCCTATTTCGAGAATATTCTTAACTCCCGCAATCTTGCTTATATATTTCTCGTAAGCATCAAGATAGCCATGATTTGCCTTGTCGGTTTTGTGTTTAAATCCTAGTTCTTTGAGTGTCATCTTATTTCCCCCACTTTTATATTATGATTATCTTCATATTCTAAAATTAATGTCTTTAGCGAAACATCTACTTTTTCTGTTATCGTGAGTTCTTCTATCCACTCACGAGGGATGGTACAACTTTCCCCTTTTATGCTGATGGACACATAAACTTGTCCATCATAATTCCAGAGATAATTAAAAATTCTACCTATGTCTCCTACGCATGGAAATACCTTTGTGTAGTTGGTTAGCTCCGCATAATCGACTGTGTCTTTGTAATCATCGCACGCCCTATTAACAATTTTTACCCTTTGTCCTTTTTTAAATAACGTATCCATTGATTATCCTCCTTATTTTATATTCTTTGGTCGGTTATCTATATCTTGTTGTATTTTAAAATTCCAGCGCTTCCCAACCACATCAAAGCCATATCTAGTTAATAGGGCTGTAAATACTGATTGGTCTTGGCGGTGATTATATTGCGGATTGGTATCCCCTTTAATTTTAGGGTGTTTACTGCTTCCATCTGGAGCAAATATGTTTTTATGTGTTGCGAGCCAAGCCCATTCAAATATAAAATCTTCCACCAACGGATGAATCAAGTCAAAGCCAAGAAACGAAGCGGCTCTCATTCTAAAAGTTCTCAAGCCATCTGGCACTCCCATCAAGTTAAGCGTTCTTGGATCAGTGTATTCGCCAAGTGTTCCTTTTGTTAAACTTGTGTATATACCCCATTTTTTTGCAATCTCTATTTCTTCTTTAAGTCCGTTTTTTATTAGGCATCCAGCATCTATCCAAAAAAGTAGGTCTATATTTGTGAGGTTTTCGCTTCTTTTGGCAATCTCGTGAATACAAATTGGCTTCCAAGCATATTCGCCAGCGTTTATATTGATATTATGAAAGGCGGGATATTTAGCGTAGTCATATTTGATGATTATTGCTTTCTTATCAATACCCACTAAGTCAGCTTCAGTCAGCCCTAAGTCAAAAACATAAACTTTAAACTCTGGCATTTGCTCTTTACATAGATTAACAAGTCTTTGCAAGCTTAAAGCGTGTGAAGTGTCTGCGGCGGTTACAATAGCTTTTCTCATTTTTCCCCTCGCCTTTTTATCAGATTTTTATAATCAAATATAAACATAAAATACCCACACTCCTTTAACCCCTTGGTTTTAGTGTAGTGATTAAAACTTAACCATACAGAAAACTTATTTATTCCTCCTACGTGAAGATGCCAATATATAAACCTAATATTTAACCATTCGTTACTCATTAACACCACCTCTTGTTGACAATTTCTATTACTATTAGTATCGCCGCTATAAATCCAACAACCATCATAGCCCCGGTGAGTTCCGAAATTGGTCTTAAAAAGGCACTAAAAATAATAATTAATATCAAAAATCCTGTAACAAATTCTGGAAGTATTAAACCCGCTCTCGTTCCTTCTTTTTGCGTCAGTCCGTTTCTCATTTATCAACCTCCTCTATCAACTTCCATTGACTTGTTTTGTCTTTATTGGTAATAAGTTTGTATTTAACTATTCCGTTTAAGGCGTCAATTTGTCCTTTTTTGTACCTGTCCACTTCTCCGATTTCTACGATACGAATAAGTCCTATAACCAAGCCTATAAGCCAAAATAGAGCTACAATTACAATAAATATGGTTCCGCCAATATCATTCATTTCTTCACCTCCGGAATAAAGCATAAAACATCGGCTGTGTATTTGTCCCTAACCGTGTCTTTAACTAACCTGTAATTAACGCCATCTTTTGATAGCAACTCGATAACATCTTCAATAGTAACTCCGTATCGCTCAAACAACCTAAAATCGTCCATTAAAACAGTGTGGCTCAAGGTTGATTTGCTTATTGCCCTTAGTTCCTCAATTAAAGGGTAATCATCGGGTATTTTACCACCAACCCCCATTCTGTGAGCGTCAAGCCAAAAGACACACGGCCCGACTAAGGCTTCGCATATCAGTTTAAAGGTTTTGCCAGAGCTACTTTCATTATGTATTGTTACACATGGCTTATCTTGAAATGTTTTATTTGCGGCGTCAACTAAATCTTTAGAAATCTCAAAAGATATAATTCCCTCAAATCCAGCCTTCAAAGCAGTTCTTACGCCGACCCCATTGTAAGTACCTGTTTCGATAAGGTCTTTGGCATTACCTTTATATTTCTTAAATAATGTTAGTAAGTCGTTCACTTGACCTCCCTTAGTCTGTTAATTAGCTGTGAATAGCTTGAATTTTTGCAAGTTGAATGAAAATTAGCTGCGTATTTCCCGATCAACAAGTCAACAAGTGCGGAATCGTTTAGCTCCCTGCGTGTTATTCCTGCTGATCTTAGATATTCGTCTGTTGAATGATGTACCCCATTTCGTTTTGGTACTGGTGGTATTCGGGATATACAATATATGCCGTTTTTAATCGCTTTGTTCTTAATATCTAGGTTGTCAGTAATGATTATTTTATGATTTGATGTTTTACTGGAGACGATTGAGTTGAGTATAGCTTGTGGATCACCTGCGGTTTTATCGGTTGCTCGAATATGCCAGCAGTCTAGTTCGTCTGCTTGTGGTATTCCTAAATTTAGATATTTGCAATATATACGACCACTGAAATCAACATGCTTAAAAATGTCATTTGAATACCCTGCTTTGTATTGGCATACTGCAAGGGTTTCCCATTGGCTGTTAATAATATCCTCGTCAGCCCTAACAAAGCCCTCTCCTGCCAGCCTCTTAGCACACTTGTTGTTGATTTTATCCGACCACCATTGGGGCTTTACGCTTGGATAATCGCCCTCTTGGAAGTCCTTAATAATATCCGAATCAAAATAATTACTAAAGTTATCGCCCCAACTCGAATCTCGCCAGTCTACGAGCAATCGTGCGTTGTGTTTTTTAGCTAGGTCAAAGCAATATCCCATAACTTGAAATCTGTTGCCTACACCTGCAATACCTTTTTGTATAACTGTTTTCATCAAGACCCTTTTGTGTCGTGAGTTACATCATGCTTTTTATTGTTATCTCTCCCCATTCCCAGCCTTCCTTTTTCTATTGTTAGCATTACACAGTTTTTAATTCTTTTCAAGTGCTTATCATCCATTTGCCTAATGACTTCCAGTAACTCAAAAAATTCAATAGACTTCATCATCTCATTTGCTCTTTCTTTCGAGCGTTTTCTTGCCTCTTTAACTTTTTCTGTTAATTTCTCTGGGTTTTTTGGAAATGTCATAATTAATATTCTCTCCAATCTAAAATTTAAAAGCACAATTTACTTTGAAACGTGCAAAAGTCATATTCATTTCTGGCTGGAATATCACCTTGAGCTATTCAACTCACTGCATTGTTTAATGCGTATTATAATATAATATACCTCCCAAAAAGGATATTTCAAGTTTTATTGCTCTTTTCTTTTGTTTCTTTATCCATGTCTTTATCCATGTCTTTATCCATATCTTTATCTTGGTCAGTTGATTAACTGTTGATGAACTGTTGATATTAAATTATCTCAACACGTTGAGTAAATTAACACAGTGTTCACAATTTATGAACATTTGATATTTTATATTAAATATACGTCATTAGTTGTCTTTGGTTAATGGCGAATATTCAATGTACCAAAATTGATACACTTATTATTATTTACTTTTATTTACTTTTATTTACTTTCTTTTCTTTTACTTTCCTTGCATAGCGGTTGTAATGCGTTCGCATAAAACAGTAGATATAAAACGACATTAAAAGCCTTCATATTACCAGTTAGTATCACTATATGTAACTAAGTGGTTGTATGTAATCCTTTACCTTAAGTCGATATTTGCATAGAATCCTTTACATTATGGTATGAGATAAACAAAAACTGCAACGTAAATTTGATAACTTTAGCGGATATACACTACTTTACTATGGGTTTTGACGGATTTCATCAAATATTTGTAAGAAATAGTGTATAGTTTTCCTTACATTTTTTTAGAAATATGCATGTGTTCTTCTGAAAAAAGAACCTCAATATGGCACAATTGCAAAGTCAAGGCAATGTTGTAAAATCAAGTCAATTTTCACAAATACACCCCACTTTTTGTGAATTTTTTACCTCGATGTGCCAAATTGTTGCCGCTACCCTATTTTGGAGTTTAACTATAATATTACATATAATCAAGCATCTCCGTATTTTCCAATTATCCGGAAATCCTTGATTTAGCTCATACTCTAGGCGTGGAGTGTGAGGGTTTTTGGATACAAACACCTATACTTGTTGATAAGTATATAGGGTTTGCAACAATTCACTATGGTTCGGAAAGTTCGGAAAATAGCACGTGGTTCGATAAAAAACCATTTACCTGACGCCACGAAAAAGGTTATAATATATTTTCAAAGAAATGTCAAAAAAAGATTTATTAGGTATTGACAAATGTATTTTAAGGGTATATACTAACAATATAAACAAAACAAAGGAGATTGAGATGAAAACACAAATTAATTTTTGGAATGAGAATGAGTCGCTGGAATACGAAGTAGAAACAATTAAGGAAGCATTGCAATTAGCGGTTAAAACTGGAGCAGACCTATCTAAAGCAAACCTATCTGGAGCAGACCTATCTAGAGCAAACCTATCTAGAGCATACCTATCTAAAGCAAACCTATCTGGAGTAGACCTATCTGGAGCAGACCTATCTGGAGCAGACCTATATGGAGCAAACCTATCTGGAGCAAACCTATCTAGAGCAAACCTATCTAGAGCATACCTATATGGAGCAAACCTATCTGGAGTAGACCTATCTGGAGCAAACCTATCTAGAGCAAACCTATCTGGAGCAGACCTATCTGGAGCAGACCTATCTGGAGCAGACCTAACATTGCTTAATTTGCCAAATCAAAAATATAGTATTTCCTTAATTGACAATAAAATCAAAATTGGATGTGAGCAACATTCGGTTTCTAAATGGTTAGAATTTACAAATACAGAAATAATTGCTATGGACGGCAAAGAAGCTTTAATATGGTGGAGAGAATATAAACCTATTATTATCCCACTAGCGAAGTTTTATATAAAAAAGATTAAACAAACAAAGGAGCTATAAAATGACAGAAACACGCACTATTTTGATAGATTTGTACAACGCAGAGGACGGCAACTGGATGCTTTGCGACACAAAGATGCTACAAAACGATATTCCTAGAGCTATTCTAAAGGCTATTAAGAAGCAGGGAAACAGCACAATAGAGGTTAATATCATATATGGCTTGACTAACAACTCTTTCGACCACGAAGTAGATAGTTGGGAAGTAGACGAAGCAATGATTTACGACTTCTCTATTGACGACATTCTTTTCTCTGCCGATACATTAACAAAGAAGATGCAAGATATTATTATCGATTATGCTATAGAGGGCTATTATGAATAAACACGAATTAGAAGCAAGGGAAATAAAATTATTAACCGAAATAGTCATTCGTCAAAGGTGGATTGTTGATTTGATGAAAGAAAACACTAGGGACGAAAAAGAACTAAAGGCTATAGAATTTAAACTATTACAAAAGGGGAAATCTAAATGAATAATCTACAACTAATTTTCGTCGGGCTTTTCTTCTGCTCGTTTCTTTCACAACTTTACTTTGTGGCTTATCCTAATAATACAGAAAGAGAGAGGATTGTAATTATACTAAATTTTATGTGCATCTGCATTTCGGTTGTAATGATATTTTTACTAAGAACTAACTAAGGGGGATATATGACTAAGCAAGAGTTGATTGAGGAGTATGAGAACGAATATAATATAATAACTAATCTTGTATCTGAGTTGCTCGATAAATACAATAGGGCTGATGATAAATGCAACATTGATGATTTAACTAAATTAAATTTTCAAACAGACAAGCTTTTATCACAAAAATATTTAATTGGTCGCGTTATAGACGACTTAGAAAACATGGAGGATTAAATGAACAAGCAAGAAACAATCATTCACGGGAGCTTTACAAGGGGCTTCCAAGTTATTAAGGTTAGCAAGAAGAACAAAAAGAAGCCTGTCCAGTCGCCGTTAAAATAAGGAGAAACTAAAATGAAAAATATTCCTTTTGAATTAGGCTTTATAATTGTAATTTCTATAATGTTTCTTTTTACTTACGCTATGGCTAAATTAGGAGAATAAAACAATGAATAACAAAGACACAACAGAAACAGAACCCAAAGTTCACTACGTTTTCCTTGACGATGAAGAAGATTACATAAGGAAGATAGCTTGTGGGCTACAGCCAGACGATGTACTTAAGACAAACGACGGCGATTTTGTTACTTGTCCAGAATGCGAAGATTATGTATTCGCAGAAACAATAAGATATAGGATGGGGCTATGATGATGGAAGCGGTTTTTAAAAAGATATAACTAAGGAGCTAATAATGGGAAACCCAAGAAAAATTAGCGTAACGCTTTACAAAGAGCCTAACGATATAGAACGTGCCTATTGTCTCATAGAGGACACCAACGAAATGTGGGGCGTATTCACACGGAACAAGTTTATGGCGGTTGAAACTATGATGGGCGAGGGCAATGTTAATTATTACAAGATAGCCAACTTCTTTAAGAAGCACGGATCGCCTTGTGATAACAGCGGTCAAGAACTAAGCAAAGAGGCTAAGTTAGTTGGGATTTCCAATATACTGGAAAATTTAAATAAATAAGGAGATTTAAAAATGAGCAAATATAAAGAACTATATACTGGTGAGGTTGATATATTGCAAACCCAACATGAAATTATTATATGTGGGTGTCCAGACGGGGAACTTTACCTTTCGCATAATTGCGACACCAACGGCTGTACAACTGTATCTCATGTTTTATTGAGAATACCACTAAGTAGCGATATTATTGGATTTACAGACGAACAAAAAAGGGAACTAAATGAACGATAGCACAGCCAGAAAGTCTAACGGCGAAAGAGTTAGAGCAACGTATGAACGAATTGAGAAAAAGAAAAAGGGGAGAGCAAAATGAGTAACACGGATAGATATTTATTTAGGGTTTGGAACGGCGATATGTATTCAGAGATATTTAGTTTGCCAATGATATACAGCCAGTTGCAAAAAGATGGCAGCAACACTGGCTTAGTGGACATTAATGGAACTAGTACTTTATGGAAAACAATGTTGCAGGACGGTGCTACCATTGAACAATGCACGGGCTTAAAAGACAAGAACGGCAAGCTGATATTTGAAAATGATTACTTTATGTACAACGGCAGAAAACTACTTGTAGGCTTTGACTGTGGCTCTTTTGTGGGCAAGTGGCATGGAAGCAATGAGTTTATTTTTATTAACGACTTCCCTGATGTTGATGGATGGATTGAGGTTGTCGGTAATTTTCACGAAGCAGAACAAACAACTAACACACAAGGGAGTATTACCATAAAAGACCCGACAAAAATACCAGATTATTTGAAACTTTAAATTAACAACAAAGGAGATGGAAAGATGAAAACAGGTTATATTGAAAAATATACAGAGCTACTAAAAAGAGAAAACGAACTTTTGAGGGAGTTAATAAAAATAAAGAAACAAAGGGAAGCTTTAAAAATAACCGAAACAAAAGGTAACAACAAAGGAGACAGAAATGAAAGAACACGAAAAAATCGAAGCTAAAATTGCGGAAGATAAAAAGCTGGGGTACAAAAAAGACAAGTTTATGAGGTGCTTGAGGATGCCAATGAGGATATATAACTTCTTAAAAACGTTTTCCTGCATGGCTACGGCTCTATGGATTATCGTTATAAACTGCAAGGCGTTTAAGGAGTTTGAGAAAAACCTCAAAAAAAGCTGATATTTCTTGCTTTAAGCGTTGACAAGTGAGCGTTTATGGTATATACTAAAACATAGACAAAAGGGAGGTCTAAATGAAAATAGAACAGTATATCTTAAATGAAATCGAAGCTGGCAATTATGAAATTGAATCTTGTGAAAAGATTGTTTGTGCCGATAACTATTATCTTCAAATAAACGAGCATAGGTTCGTGGTTGTTGTATTTGGTGTGGGTAGTTCTCAAGTAGGTATTGAATGTGTTGATTATGACAATCTAATGGAGTTAGACGATATTAGTAAGGAAATAGAGGGTGGCAACTATTTAACTTTTGGCACTGAGTTTAGAATGATTAAGACTGACAGCAATATATCTAGCAAAATTGGTGTACTTTTAACCGAAGCAAAAAACAACAAGCCAGAAAATGATGAACGCAAAGCAATGAGAGTATTAGTAGAAAATATGGCTGGAGCGTTAATAAGAGCCAAAACAACCAACGCTGAAAGTAGATTTAGCTATCTAGCTGGCTCTCTTGAAATGTTAATCGTTAGGGCTGAAAATTATTTAAACGACTAAAGGAGAAGTAAGATGGAAACTGAACAAAAAAAGCTAATAGACAAGCTAAGAGAACCATTCCGTAAGGATGACCTAAAATGGAGAATACAAGCGGCAGGAAAGACTGATAATGGTATATGGGCGATGGCTTTAGTATATATTACAAGTAGGGCTATACAAGAAAGGCTTGACGAGGCTGTTGGCATAGAAAACTGGAAAAATGAGTTTAGAAATATAGAAAATGGATCTATGTGTGGTATCTCTATTAGAATAAATGATGAATGGATTACAAAATGGGATGGAGCTGGAAACACCGACATAGAAAGCATTAAAGGTGGAATATCAAACTCCATGAAAAGGGCAGCCGTGCAGTGGGGGATTGGGCGTTATCTCTATAGTTTAAAAGAGAGATTTGTAGATTGTGTTATGGATAATAAATTTAAAAACAAAACAGGCTGGGAAAAAGGAAAAACACCCAAAAAACAGGGGGAAATTACATTCTATTGGCAAGTTCCAGAAATTGAATTGTGGGCAATGCACGAAGATGATAATGTTTTTATAAATTTAGAGTTACAAAAAATGCTTCGCGGATATATTATAGACAGTGGAGCGTCAACTGCTGACTTCAGGAAACAGTTTAATGTGCAAGAAGCCAGCATGATAACAAAAAAAGAGTATAACAACTGTATTGACTGGATTAAAAAGAATGCCACAAAAGAAGCTAGTGCGAAACCAGTTAGATTGGCGGAGGAATAATGAAAAAGCATTCGATTATATTCCAAAAAAAGGGTGAAATATCAGTACCCGTCTATCCTGAACCATTCCAAGCTATGCTTCACGATGTAAAAGATGGCGATTACTTTCAGGGAATATTTGGCAATGTAACGAAGCCTAAGAGCAACGAACAATTGGGCTGGCTATATTCTGCTATTTACCCACATTTTATAGCCTATTATAAGGAAACTCAGGGTTATATCTTTCAAATACAAAAAGGTTCGGAGCTTATAGACGTAGAGCCTAACAAAATATCAGTTGATTTGTATTTTAAGACGCTGTTTTGTGTAAGTAAAACCATAAAAGAATTTAGCAAAGAAAAGGCAAGCACTGGCGAATTAAAGGAATATATTGATTTTCTTGATAAGCACAGCATTGATAGGTTCGACTGCCCCCTGCCACCACCAAAAAAAGGAGATCAAGATGAACGAACATGAATGGACGTGTTTAGAGTGCGGAGAAATGGGCGACTATGCCGAGATAAGAACAGGTATCCACGCAGAAGGTATCGACTGCTGCCCGATGTGCAGGAGCGAAGTTACTTGCGTTGAAGATATTGAAGATAACAACAATAAGGAGAAGTGAAGATGGAAAAACAACTGGGTAAAATAGAAAGTGCTACGTTTGGACTTTGTGGCTATCAAGAAGCAATGATAGGAATAAATATAGGAATAAGTTTTGGAGGCTGTGGAGTTGGTTACGACAAAAGTGCTTGGGACAAAAACATAATTGAACACACTAAAAATTGTAAGTGGACAGAAGGCGACCGTAGCAGAGATTATGATGCGATAGTAAGATATGTTTCTGATTTACTAAATGACGCAAAAGTTCGTTCTGTAAGTAAATTAGTTGGTGTCCCAGTAGAGGTTACACTTGAGAATAACTCACTGAAGTCTTTTAGAATATTAACAGAAGTATTATAACCAATAAATAACAAGGAGAACAAGATGTCATACGATAAAGTAATTATAATAGGGAATATCACACGTCAACCAGAATACAAACAGACTCCATCGGGTGTTGGTGTTTGCGAGTTTGGAATAGCTGTAAACAAAAAACGCAAAGGTGAAGATAAGGCTTGCTTTCTTGATATTGTGTCGTTTAACAAAACAGCTGAATTTGTGCAAAAGTATTTTCAAAAAGGGTCTGAAATATTAATTGAAGGCGAACACGATTATGAAACATGGGACGATAAAGACACGGGCAAAAAGAGGTCAAAGATTAAGATTATAGCCAATCAAGTTAATTTTGTGGGTAAAAAAGTAGACAACCAGCAACAAGTAACTGATGACAGAGCACCTACAAAACGCTTCGAGGACTTTCCGCCGCTAGAACAGCGTGAGGATGATAATTAAGATACTGACGATATTGAATTTTAAGCACAAGGGCTCACAAAGGGCTCAAGGGGGTAAAAATGAAAGTACTAAATTGTATCTGCGGCGGCAAGGCTTCTATCCCAAAGAAATGTTTTGAAGATGAAGATTTAAGGTATGTTAGATGCCATGATTGTGGCGAGGAATCGCTTAGCTGGAATAATGGAAACCATGCAATAATTAACTGGAACTCGTTGATTAAAATATTGCGTTCAGAAAAGCTGGCGATAGACATGATAGAATATTGCGACAAAAATACTTGCTGGGAGCCACGTTGTAAGTATAAAAAATATTGTGATAATTATAAGCATACTCCAGTTTATTATAATGTAAGCGAATTAGCAAAAGAAATAAGAAAAATAACAAAACAATAAGGCTCAAAAATGATTTGTTCACAATGCAAAAAAGAGAAAGATGATTTTTATACATATTCAAGCGGTCGGGTTTATGCTAAATGCAAGGAATGCTTAAGAGCTAACCAAGCCGAAGCACGCAAAAAAAGTAAGGAAGCTATGGCAACTATGGACGATGATGATATTGTAACGCTACAGCCACTAGACAAAAACCTACGGGAAGCTCTAAGGGCTGGCTTTGCTAATATGCGGTGCGGTTGAATTAATATATAAACATTTTAGCAAAATAAACAAAAAACCACTTGCAATAGTTTGATTTGTGTGGTATGATATAATATCAAGTAAATTAAGTAACCAAAAGGAAAATTATGACTGACTACCAGATACAACTTACGAAGAACTCGATAGGTCACTTGCTCCCGAAGCTAGAAGAAATTGGAATCGCCGAAATATCCAAAGATGCTATCAAAAAATGTATATGGGTTTTATCCCGTAAATTATGTGAACTTAATGTAGATAATGCAAATGAGGGCAATTATGACAGCGAAACCAACCACAACCGATAAAAAAGTTAAGTCTTATTTTGAGTTATTAAAAAGCCCAACGTGGCAAAAAAAGAGAAATAAGATACTTGACAGAGATAATTACACGTGTCAACACTGCGGAGATAAAGAAAAAACCCTACACGTACATCACTTGATATACACATCAGGAAAAAAACCGTGGGAGTACCCGAATGACTGCTTAATTACATATTGTTGTGATTGTCATAAGGCGGTAACCAAACTTGATAGTGCTATAAAAATACTTGCGATTAATCAAAAAAACCTATTTTTCAAACTAGAGGTAATAAGAATTTTAATTTGTTTAAATGGTGATCAACACAAGGCTTTTAGTCTTTTAACTATTGCCAACTCTGAAAAACTTATTGATGGATTACAACAGCACGGTGATAGGTTAAGTGAAGGATATTGTGATGATTTGTTTAACGAATATTTTGGAGGTAAAAAATGAAACGGTTTATCCAGCTTCTCCATGATAATCCTGAAACTATAGAATTATTTAAGCACCCAAACGAATGGGCTTTACTTTCTTTAATTGCGGTTAGAGCAACACGAACAATATCAAATATTAAGGGTTTGCAAATAAGACAATCTTTAATAGGGGATTATAAGTCATGTGGACTAACAGAACAAAAATATAGAACTGCAAAATCCAATCTCTCAAGGTGGAAAATTGTAACGTTCAAAACAACGAACAAGGGCACGATTGCAACTCTTTGTAATGACGATATTTATAATATAAATGCAGAAGTAAGTAACGAACAAAACAACAGCCCATCAACGAGCCATCAACGAACAGATAACGAACAGATAACGACTAACAATAAAGGTAATAATGGAAATAAAGGTAATAATGGAAATAAAAGCACGGGCGTATTAAAAACAGAGGAAGATAATATTATATCCAAAACACTGAAAGATAACATGCCAAAGGAATATAAAAAACTTTTCTTATCATGGCTAGGTATATATTTTTCTATTCACGGCAAAATGGCAGAGCAATCTCAAGAAATGCAATTTAAAAAACTAATGGATATACCCAAAAGACACAGAATACAATGTTTAGAGGATGCTATCGCTGGTCAATGGAAAAATATTAGATATACGGTAGTTGAAGATAAAAACAAATCTGAAATTGATATATTAACAGAAGGTATGACGTCAGCCTTTGATGATGATTTTGTTGAAAATCCAAACGCCGATATGCCGGAGATAATATAATGAAAATTGAAGAACTAAAAGAACAAATAGGGCTATCAGCTAAAGATATTATTATTAGCGGTATGGGTCTTGAAAAACGAGGCACGGCTTATGACTGTCCCT
>Ga0208647_1000407_pt1 | contig 13145 bp, 7 predicted proteins | sample AntAceMetag02UKA_FD_184765 | JGI IMG/M metagenome (GOLD analysis project Ga0208647, IMG submission 184765) | Saline lake microbial communities from Ace Lake, Antarctica - Antarctic Ace Lake Metagenome 02UKA (SPAdes) (version 2) | ecosystem: Environmental > Aquatic > Non-marine Saline and Alkaline... | reverse complement strand
CAGGCGGAATCGGTGGAACACTTGCCGGTATAGCAGGAGATGCCCTCTTTAGTAAGGACTCTCCTACACCAGCCAGTGCTCAAGATTTTAGTAAAAACTTTCAGAGTGTTCTTGGAGGAATTAATAATACTCCAACACTTTCTAAACAGTATGATTACGGTATAATACCAGGACAGAAGAGACAGCTTGATCCTACACAGGCAGCACAGGCAGGAGATCTTCAACAGTTTACCTCTCCTCAAATGTCTGCACAGGCTCTTCAAAATGCTTTCGGTTCTTACAACCAGATGGCTCAAACTGGTTTTGGTTCTGCTGAAATGGAAAAACTTTCCAATGAACAGTTTGGTCTTGCTCAACAGAGAAGTCAGCAGAGTTTTCAAGATCAGTTAGGTTCTCTTGATAACTTTCTTGCCAGTAGAGGTATGGGACAATCAGGAGTAGGTGCAGGACAGGCCAGGGAGCTTGCTCAGAGATCAACACTTGATCTTTCAACACTTGCTAATCAGATAGCACAGAACAACTCTCAACAGCAGAGGGCTTATCAGCTTCAAGGAATACAGGGAGCAGCAGGCATTGGTAATCAGGCTTATCAGCAGGGTGCTAATACTTTTGGTATGAATCAGTCTGCTCAACAGCAGAACTTTAATCAGCAGTTACAGAGTGCTAATCAGGCTTCACAGTTTTTTGGAGAAAATCAAAATCTTAATCAGCAGACTTATGAGAATGCTTTAAGAGCACAACAGATGAATAACTCACAGGATCAGTTCCTTGACCAGCTTAATGTTTCTCAAGACAGTTTAAGATTTGGAACTGCTTCAAATGTTATGGGAGGTGCTTCTGCTCAACAGAATGCAGCCTTTGGTAATGAGATGCAGAATGTTAATTCTTATAATACAGGCCTTGGTTCTCTTTTTGGGAACACTGGGAACAGTGGTCTTTCTAATCAGATGCAAGCAGTTAATACACAACAACAGAATTTCTTGAACCAACTTCAGGGTGGAAATTCTTTCAATGATCTGCTCAATGATTACAATAATTTTGATTTTAATTTAGACTTTTAGGAGATAGATATGAGTTTCATGTCAGGGTTTGTCCAAGGTAGGGCTAATACAGAGAAAAACAGAATACAACTTCTCCAACATATAAATAGTAATCAGAGTGGTCTTATTTCTGCCATGCAGAAAGAGCTTGGAAGAACTGATAAAATAGATCAGCTTGAAAAAGATCGTGAACGCAGGGATAAAAAGTTTGCTTCTGAATTAAAGAGAAGCGAAGCTAATATACAGTTCCGGGAAACTCAGGAAAAGAGAGTTGCTTTAAACCAATCTCTTAATAATGATTTTCAAAAACAGAGATTGGATGTTGCTAAAGGTACCTACTCTTTAAGACAGAAAGAAGTAGCTCGTCTTGACAAGATTTATAAAGCTCAAGATATAAATACTGCTACTGATAAGAATGCTTACGCTGATAGGCTCCGTGTAAAGGGATTGGATGGTCTTGCTGATAGTCTAATGGCAGGGGAAAGTCCTAAGAGAATAACCTCTCTCGAAAGAGATTTGGATAGACAAGCTCAGAAAGATATTGCTTTAAAAACAAAAGTAGAGAATGAAGCCGAAAGAGCACGAAAAACAAATGTTGGTTTGAAGGCCCTTGAGGTTTTAAATAATCCAAATTTATCTGACAGTCCTTTAAGAGCACAGGCACAAGAGCATTTGAGAAATGCTTCAAGTGATCCTAAAGTAAGTGTCACTCTTGCAAGGGCTGAGAGACTTATGAGATTAAGTAATACTCAAAAAGATAGTGCTCTTGGGATAAAAAATGTTAAAAATATCCAAGACAGGGCCATGAAATATATTGGTAAGTTCAGAGAATTGAATGCTCCAATTCCTTTTGAAAGATCCATAGGAATGACTGAAGCAAATAAAAGATTATATATAGAACAGCAGAGAGCCGAAGCAGCTGTAGTTAGAGCAACCCTTACACAGATGCAACAACAGTTACAGGAATTAGGACAGGCAGATCTTGCTGAAAGAATTAAGAAGGCTGCTCAGATTAATACCGATAAACAGGGTGGCGGAACTCCTGCCACTGATTTAAATGCTTACGGATTCGAGGGTGAATAATGCCAAGGATAAGAGTAAAGGTTAAAGAGACAGGGCAGTTTGGAACTATTCCAGAGGAGAGTTTCGATCCTAATGTTTTTGACAAAGAGGAATCCAAAGTACCGACTCCTGATAGAGTTCGTGTCATGGTTAATGAAACAGGAAAATATGGAAGTATTCCTGCTAATAAATTTGATCCAAACATTTTTACAAGGGCAGAAAAAACAAATGAGATGAGGGTAGATCCAGAGAATGTTGTTACACGGGCTCCTGATTTTCCTTTAAAAACAAGTCTCTCTATTGATATGTATAAAAACCCTACCTCCTATGGCATTGCTTATGCAGGAGGTAGATTTGTTTCAGGTATGGCAAATATTCCTAAACTTATTCCACAGGGTGTGAGGATGGCAGCAGGTCTTTTAGGACTTGAAACTGTTGAGAATTATGCAAAGGTTGCTGAAGATACTTTCACAGGTATACAAGCTCTCCTTAGATCCATTGCACCTGATATGAAAGAACAGCCAGGGTATGCTGATAATATTTTAAGAGGGGTTGGTGGTGCATGGGAATCTGCTGGTTCTTTTGCTGCTCCAGGTGCTGCTTCTAAAAATCTTGCTGCCCTTGGAAAAAAAGGTCTCGGCGCTGTGGTTCTTCTTGGTTCTATGATCTCTCAGAAGATAGGAGATTCCTATGGACAGATGAGAGATAATGGACATACCATTTCAAACGCTGCCGGGATTTCTTTAATAAAAGGAATATCTACCGGAGCATGGGAATCACTTTCCTCTCGTATGTTTTTAAATAGTAATGCTGGAAAAACTCTTCTCCGTTCTGTAGGTGAGTATGTTGCTGCTGAAACAGGTACAGAAATAGGGGAGATGTTTACAGATAGATTTGTTGATTTTATAAATGCAGCAGGTCTCCACGATGTTCCTGTAAGTGAAGCATGGAAAAAATTTACTGATAGACTTCCTGAAGACCTTATAGAAACAGTGGTTGCTTCTGTTGCAAGTGGTGTCGGCAAGGCCGGGTACGCTAAAGTTCTTGAAAAAGGTTTCCCTTCTCCCAAAGGAACTGAGACTAAAGAAAAAAGTGTAGCAGAAGAAATAGACAGTGATTACAAAGAACTCTCTCCTGAACAGCAAGGCCAGATAGAAGAGATGTTTTCTCCATACCCAAAGAAGTATGTTGAAGAATCTAAAAATGCTTTAAAGAGGGATGAGATTGTTAAATATATAAAAGAACCGGCAGAGGAAGCTGATCTTTCCAATATGGATAATGATACCACTGCTGAGTTTGTGGACACTGTGGAAAAACCCCTTTCCTCTGTTCCAGAAAATCCACAATTAAAAAGACTTGTTCAAGAAGTGGATTCTATAAGTAATGAATTAGATATTGATGCTAATATTGCACACGATCCAGACGGTCCTACAAGACAGAGAGGGTTTGTAACAAGCTCTATTGATAAGGGAAGAGTTGGTGCAGTTTCTGCTGAGATTATAGGTGCTGATTCTAATAGTGAATATGTGCAACAAAACTTCAACGCCTGGGAAGACAAGGCTATGGAGAATATTAATCGGCATGGAGTTCAAGGGATTGAGAAATATCTTCAGAACAAAACTGATTTCACTCCTGTAGATGCTGTGTCTGCTTCTCTTCTTATTAATCATTTTGAAGGCAAAGGCCAGTACTATAAAGCTGCTGCTCTTACTCTAAAAACAGCAGAGATGGGAACTCAACTTGGACAGAGCGTTGCTGCTTTAAGACATAGAGATGTGGATGATATTGCTTTTAATTTAAGACAGGCACAGCAGAGTAAATTATCTAATACTGTTGAAGGGGCTGAAGGTATATTAACTACTGATGAGATAAAACTTATTTCTAAAAAAACAAAAGAATATAAGGTTTTAAAAAACAGAAATACTGAGAATAAAAAAGGACAGAGTACCCGCAAGGTTGTTAAAAAAGCTGTTGATCTTGTTCTTAAAAAAGGAAGTATTGTAGGCAAAGCAGAATTAAAATCAGGAGAGAAACTTTTAGCTCAAGTGGTTAATGTTAAAAACTATTTAAAAGTAAGGGAACACCAAGGAACTAAATCTCTCTATGAGATAACAAAAGATAAAAGAATTACTCAGTTCATTAAATCCTTGGACACCAAGGCAAGAAATGAAACTGTCTCTCCTATTGTTTCAAAGTTTGTAGATAAAATAGTTCAGTTAAGAAGACAGGAGATAGGTGCTCCAAAGATACAGGATAAACTTTCACCAAGGCAGAAACTCAGAAAAGATCTTGATATTCTTCAGGACACTGTGGAGCACGCTGATAAGTTTCCTGTGTTTTGGAAACAGGTGGAGCAGGAAGCTTCTAAAATGAAACTCTCTGAAACACAGAGACAGGAGCTTGATAAGTTTTTTAATGGCACAACACCTAAACCTTTCAGCCAGAAAACTGTGGATAACTTTACAAAAAATTTAGTTAGAGAAATAGCCGGCAATATCTTCTCTACTTTATATCAAAATCCTTTAGCAGGCACAAATATTAAAGTTGCTATAAATAGGGTGTTACAGAATGTAGATATTCCAAATGACAAGGTAAAGAAAAGAATTGTGGATGAAGTAATGAAAAGTTTAGATTCCCTCATAACTTCCACAACTGAAAGAGCTTCCAAGAATCTCCTTAAAAGAAAAAATATAAATAGTTTAACGATTATGGATCTCGCAAAGGCATATCATTTTGGATTTATGGAAGATGCTGGAGCGTATGAAAAGGTTAAGAAAGCATGGAACCTTCCTGATTATACTCCTGAATTAAAACAAACAATGGATCAGGCCTTTGGTTCTAAAGTTCCTGAAAGTATTTTCGCCAGAGCCAAAATGGATTTAGCTGAGATTATTTCTGTTGTTGGAAAAGAGGTCAGCATTGCTCGAAGACTCAGAGGTATAAGGGCTTTAAATCTTTTAACAGTTCCAAAAACAATGATAACAAATATTGTAGGAACCTTTGCAAATTTTGCAAAGGTAAATGCTCTTGATATAATTACTGGAAGAACTCCTATCAGTAAACTTGGAGAATCTGTAAAGGTTCAAATAGAAGGGTTGAAGAAACCTTTTAATTTTTATAAAGAAGCTCGTAAGTTTTATGAGAGTGAGGGATATAAGAATCCTTCTAAGGAAGCCAGGAAAGCTATGGAGTCTTATTTGAAATTGAACATGGCTGAGAAATACAGTTGTATGGATATAAAACAAATAGCTGCCATGAGCTTTGGGCCTGAGTGGTTGCGATCCATGTTCAGGGGACTTACTCTCACACTTGGTGCTCCTGATATGGCTTTCTATACTGCCAATTATAACAGGGCTATCAGAGGTATTATTGCTGAAGAGGGTAGAAGTGTCCCCACTCCTCAAGATCACAATAGGGCTGATGCTGAAGCAAGGGCTGCAATTTTCTCCAATGACACGTATGTTGGAAGGGTTCTTGAGTCTACTCGAAAACTTTTAAACAAAGTTTCTACAGGAAATCAGACAGAACAGTTTGGTCTTGGTGATGCTTTTCTTCCTTTCACCAGGGTTGAGGGTTCAATAAAAGATCAAATGCTTGAGATGCTTCCTACTGGAATTATCACTCACTACGCCCCTGCTAAACTTAAATCATCTAAACAGGCGAAAGTCCTTGCAAAGAAAATGTCTTTAAGTAAAAAAAACTGGGTGGCTTCTGTGGGGAAGGATATGCTTGACAGAATTTCAGAAGGAGCATTACATCCTTCAGATGTGAAGCGAATACTTTATACAAATATGATGGGTGGAATGTTTACTGCGTTTGGTTTTCTTGGAGGTGCCCTTGGCTGGGGATTAATTGCTCCTGATGATAGAAAAGAAGAGAAAGCTGCTACTGCTTTTAAAGATATTTATGGGAGATCAGAAACATCTTGGAATATTTCTCACATGATGAGAACAATACAGGGACTCTTCGATCCTGACCTTGCAGGTAAGGAACTTCAAAAAGGAGATATGCTTTTAAACTTTGATAAACTTGATGTAGGTTCAAGGTCAGTTGATCTTGGTATTTATTTATGGGACGGTATCCAAAAATCTATGCAGAGAGAAACAAAGCAAAAGGCAGGACTTAAATTAGCTCCTGAACAATCCATGCTTATGAATGTTCTCAAAGCATATAATAGAACCACTCAATTAAGTAGTTTTAGTTTTGGGCTTAATGATCTCTTTTATAAAATGGGTAGAATTAAAGAAGGTGGAGGAGGGGAAGCCCTTACACTGGTAGCAACTTCTTATCTGGACTTAATGATGTCAACGGTTTCTCCAAGAGTTCTTCAACAGTTATCACAGGCAGCAGACGATAGACCTAAGATATCGGAAGGATCTTCTCTCGCTAAAAGAATAGTTCAGAAAGCAAAGATAAACGCTGGAGCATTTGTAGAAACTATGGGTATTCCTGCTTCAAGAAATCTTGAGGGGAATATTCCCAAGAAATCAAGCACATTTGTAAGGGCCTTAAATGCCTTACAGCCTTTAAAGTTTATGGAGGATAGGGGAAACCCAACAGCCAGGAAAGTGTATGATATTTATAGAAAGACCGGAATTGTTTTAGGTAAAAGAAGAATGAGTACTTATAAAAACTTGGTTCTTGGAAATAAGAGAACCAACTTAGATGCTCAACAGCTTAAAGATTACCAAATAATTACAGGGGAGTGGTGGAAAAATGTGGCAGACTCTTTCTTACAAACCCTTATAACTGAGATGGACAATGCTGATACAGATGTTCAAAGAACAAAGCTTGCAGATACTTATGGTGAGAAGATAAATTTAATAGAGTCTAAAATACATAAGGCTGCTCTGTATCATGTGACTAAAATTGAGCCAACAGTTAAAGAGTTTTTAAAAGATAAATTGTTTTATAAAATATATTCAGCAATGAATACTGAAGGGACAGAATAATGTTCACAATAGGACTTTCAAAGAAGGAAGGTATCTGTCATTGTGGTTGTGGTAAAGGGTATTTATCTTTTATCGTTCTCCTTGGATACACTCTTCTCAGAATTATATATGGAAAACCTTTAAGAGTTTCTGGATACAGATGTGTTAAACATAATAGAAAAGTTAAAGGCTCTCCAAACTCTCAACACACTAAAGGGAACGCTCTTGACATAGGAGTTCCTAAAGGGTATACTGTCGAGACATGGGCTGCTTATTGTAAACCATTCTTCCCCAGAATATTAACCGGATATGTTCATCCTGATTCAGGAGAGTATATCAGTTACTCAACACATATCCATGCTGATGCAAAGGGATTCGTGCTTTCAATAAGCAACATAGGAAATTATGTCATGGAAATAGTTTTACAATTCATGAAATGGAGGAAAGTTTAATGGGTTTTAGTTTAAATTTTAACAGGATTAAAAATGATTTTATTGAGAATGCTATTGATAAAGTTTTGGGGAAGGTTGATAAATTTATCGACACACCTGAAGAAAGAGAAGCCATTGCCATAAAGGTTATAGCTAAAATTGAAGAGAGATTGGGTGGAGATATTCCTCTCCTTTCAGATATAGAGGAACTTAATGCTGTTAAGTATATTCTTTCTAAGTCAGATATGCTTCTCAAGGCAGCAATAAAACTTGATATACTTTAATTCAAAATTAAATTAATGTAAAAGTAAAAAGTGTAGGATTTTCTCCTACACTTTTTTAGTTTTCATGTTTATTATATGGTATTATAAACTCAAGTTCCTCTGTAAAAGATCTAAATTCTTTCGTCCCACCATCTCCACTTCTTCTTTATCAGCCCAGTTATTTCCTACCTCAACTCCTACTGTCATAGGCACTACAGTTTTGAAGTCTTCCATCATTCTCTTTATCTCAGGCACAACTTCTGCTGCTTCTGAATCTGCTATCTCAAATACAAGTTCATCGTGAACCTGTAATAACATTCTTGAAAGCTTAGGTGCTTCTGGATTCATGAGGTATGGACCAACTCTTTCAGCCATAACTTTCTTAATCATCATAGCACCACCACCTTGGATCTTAGCATTAACTGCTTTGTATGCTTCACTTGCCATCATCCTTCTGCGTCTGCCATAAAGGACAGGAACGAAACCCCATTGATATACAGCCTGCTCAACATTCTTGGAGAAAGCACCATACTCAGGGAAGGCCTGTTCAAACAGATCCTTGATCTCCTTGGCCTTGTTTGAAAATTTACTGATCCTTTGAGCACCGGCACCGTACTGTGTCATGAGCCAGATTGTTTTATAATTGTCTCTCATATACTTTGGAACAGCGTCATACTTAATCTCTTCTGCAAAACCTGCAAGATATTTATAAGGGTCCTGACCGGTAGTGATGATATCTATAAGAGTTTTATCTCCTGAGAAATGTGCTGCAAGTCTCATCTCCATCTGGTCATAATCAAAACAGTAAAACTTGAAACCTTTTCTTGATACAAAACCTCTTCTAACTCTCAGGTCTTTTCTCTTTGGAATAGTTTGAAGACTTGGAGAAGAAGAGCTCATCCTACCTGTAACTGTTCCACAGGTATTAAAAGAGCAATGAATATCTCCTTGAAGATTTTTCCTTACAAACTTATCTACATAAGTATGGAGAAGTTTGGAAGCTTTTCTAAAAGCAAATACCATTTCAATTAACTGCTGTGCTTGAGGTGGGAACTTTTCAAAGTTTCCTTTAAGAATAGGCTCACTTACTTGAGGATTTCCTTTATCTGTTTTGAAAAGTTTGCACCCCAGGTCAGTAAGCTTCTTTGCAAAATCTTTCGTAGAAGCAATATCAAAATCACCAAAGGTCTTTTTAATTTCAACTTCTTTCTCACCAACTTCAAAAGTAAGTTTGTCTCTAAGCTCTTTTAAAAAAGGAACATCAACTGCTATCCCTTCAAGCTCCATACTGGACACCACAGGCACAAGAGACTTCTCAAGAGCATAGACATTACTTATTTCTTTAGCGTCTCTCACGGTAGGGTAGAGAGCACAGAACAGGTGAAGAGTTTTGAACACATCGTCTGCTCCATACTCACCCATAACAGGTATTTCTACATGAGCATAATTAACTGTGTAATATTTTTTCCAAAGATCCATCTGAGCTTCCATACTTGGTGCCCATATCTTCTTGTTTCCTTTTTTACCAAGGAGAAAATTATCTTTATAATATTTTAACTGAAGAGTCTTGATTGCTTTTAACTTCTCTTTAACTAAATCTCTTTCAACAGTTCCAAGATTAAGAAGTTTATCGGTGAGAGGTTTCAATCCATTCAATCTATTCTCATCAAGCAGGTGAGCCATAAGGTAAGTATCTTGAAACTTTCTATCTCTCCAGAACCAATAACACTGCAAGGCTCTTTCATGTTTAGAACAATCTCTCCACCAGTCCTTCGCCATCATATCAAAATCAAACTTAGCATTGTGGAAAATGATTTCGCCCTGATAGTTTTCTACAAAATACTTTACCCTGTCTGCCACTTCCAAAGGATCAAGATTCTCCATACCCATTGAAGCAGTAAGACTAAAAGGGGTGTGTCTCACTGGAACATAATACTGATTCTCAATATCTCCTATACACCACCCACAAACAAAGCCATCGTCAAACATCAGGCCTGTGGTTTCTGTATCAATAGAGATTACCTGTGAATTAAAAATAGACATTAAAGTATTTTCAAGTTCTTCTATTGTTTGTATAATGTGTTTCATTTTAAATCCTCTATCAATAAAAAAACCGCTCTGGTACACTGTACTGGAACTACGCCATTGCCGAGCATCCTGAGTTCATCCGTTCTGTTTGAATATTCCTCACAAGGTTTTACCCAGCCAACAGGTAATCCCATTAACTGTTCTACCCACCGTGGATTGAGTTTCATTATAGGTTGACTTACTGTACCTTCTTTTATTCCGCGGTGCAAATATAGATTTTCGGTAGCATCCCTAAGCTTTGCCCCGTACTTCATATCAGGTTTATTTTTCTTGGTTAAATGTGCCCCAGAGCCTGACCAAGTTACCCTACACGCCTGACTACCCCCCTCTGGGTCGCCTGTGGCAGGAGTAGGCCAGTTTTTATCAACTTCTGTTGCTAATTGTTTTTGGTTACACCCTCTTCGAGTATCTCGTAAGTTTGGGGATATCCAGTTAGAGAGTCTCTGTGCCTGTTCACCTAATCTACTTTTTCCTGAGTCTGTTTGTTTATCTTGAGCCATAGAAACACGAGGAGTTCCCCAGTTTTTCCTTGCTTCTTCACCTAAACACTTACCACCCTTACCATTTGGCCTTGAGTTATCCCCCGCACCTGCCCTTGCAGTCGGCCAGTTAGATAACTCTTGGTTCTTCCCATTCGTGCTGTGGTTCTCCTGGTCTTGAAGGCCATAAAATTTCACAGCATTTGGAAGTTGCCCCATGTGTCCCCGACTCGATGCTGTTTCCCCCGTTATGTGTTCTATTGAATTGCATCCCTTGCAATCCCTCGATGCAGCGGTAGGCCATGATAAAAACCCTTTTTCTCCTGTGAGGGGCTCCGACTTCACTCGCACTGACCACTCTCGCCGCTGCTGTGTAACCCAATCTTTCCAGCTCTCTAAGGATATGGAGCAGAAGTGGCGTTCCTTCCGGGTCTCTCCAGTTAGCACCTTTAAGTTTGGCTGAGATAATTCCTTCGACATTTTCAAGCAGGACGATATCGGGTTGACATTCTCCGATTCCTTGCAAAAAATGGGGAAACAAGTATCGGGCGTCTTCGGTTCCTTTTTGCTTTCCAGCGCAACTGAATGGCTGGCAGGGGAAGCCCCCTGTAAGGATAAGATTATGAAGTCCTCGAAACTTTCTGAATGGGAAGGTTTTAAGATTTGTGTGGACAATTCCTTGGGGAAGTAGTCCTGCTTCAATCTTCTTGACCAGATTGTAGGCTGCGAAGGTTTCGATCTCCACATAAAAGCTTCTGCAAATATCAAACCCTGCTGTTTCAAGTCCAAGTCCGATACCGTCATATCCAGCGCACAGGCCGAGGTGAGTCCATTTTGTTTTGGTATTATCCACATTGTATTCCTTTCATCTCTTAAACTTTCTTCTTATTCCATCAATAAATTCTGAAGCGAAATCTGATTTGTTCTCAAGGCACTCTAAAATCTTCTCATCCTCAGTATTTTCTGCCAATATATCAAACATCAGAGCAGGGTGTTCTAAGCCCATGCGGTGTACCCTGTCCTCAGATTGAGCACGATGGTACCAATCTTTTGTATTTGAACAGTAGACTGTGGCTTTAGCAGCGGTGATTGTTATTCCGGTACAGAAAGACTGTAGGGAGATAACAAGGTACTGAAGTAGTCCACTCTGAAATTTATTAATAATCTCTTGGACCTGCTCATTGCTCCACTTGTTTGAAAGCTCTTCATACTTTTCAAACTTCTCTGATTTAAACATCTCCATGACCAGCTTACGCTCTTCAATATGATTGGTCCATATAATTGTAGGGTATCCCTTGAGTTCTCCTTTTAAAAGATCCTTCAAGCATTCATACCTTGGACGATGTTTAAATCTTCTTACCTCTTTATTAATTTTAGGCTTGCCATCTGTTACTGAAACTGTGGTGACTGTTGAAAATCCTTTAATTACCTGCCTATAAGACTCTATCCTTGCAAGAACATGGGCCTTATTTATCTCAATAAGATTATCATTCTCATCTGTGAACTCAGCATAACACGCTTTCTCAAGGTCATCAAGAGCCTTTCTCTGTTCAGAAGATATGGAAAAATAAACTCTCTTATAAACTTTGTCTGGAATATCTAACCAATCTTCCTTGGTCGCCCTGGTTGTCCACTTCTCCATCACTGCTTTTAATTGATCTTCATTCCTATATCCATCAATCATCTGAGGAACATAAGGATTCCCATGTTCACAAAAGTGTTTCTCAAAACCATAATAAGAACTGAACCCTGTCGCTCCTGCATCAAGAAATGTAAGTTGTCCCCAAGCATCCTTTGCTCCGTTAGGAAGAAATGTTCCTGTAAGAATTGATCTTCTTGCAAAGAGATCTCTTAAATTGTGCATGACCTTGGTTCTTTTACTCTTCCCTTTAATAGTTGTTGACTCATCTACTACGCCAAACCAAATACCTGTAGCAAATTTATCAGCAAGGGCTCTCAGAAAAATACCCTTATGTCCTTTGACCGGTGCGATACCCTCAATGTTTGTAACATACACATCTCCAGGTTGTTTAAGTGCTTTCATTTTATTCTTTGTTCCAGAGTGGAGAGGAATAACTCTGAGCATGGGCTGGTGTTTTTTAACTTCGTGCGCCCATGTCATAACATTTCCATTAGGACAGGTGACAAATAGTTTGTATTCTGGATTGTTATATTTTTTAAGATAAACAAAGAAGTCCAAAACTATTTTCGTCTTGCCAAGACCCTGCTCAAAGTTTAAACCATGATACTGATTTTTATAAAGCTGCCAAAGACCTTTAAGCTGTACTTTCCTGGGAGTTGTGTGGAAAACATCTTCAAGCTGGAGCATAAAGTTTTTATACTCATGTTTCTCTTCGTCACTATTTTTAAGCATCATATCTTTAATCTTATTGAGAGCACCCTCAGTCCAATCAGGTGTGAGTTTGATGTTCGCATCCCTTATTAAAGATAAGTCCTGTCTCATTTGATATGGTGGTCCAGGTATGCGAAGTTCTCTAAGATGATGCTCAGTAACTTTGTTCGGCTGGAAGAACACTATAAAATAAGGATCTCTGAAGTCTATAAAAACCGTTTGATTCATAACAATCTCTCTTTTCCTATCTCAAAATACTTATCATCTCTTTCTATACCAACAAATTTTCTATTTGTATTCTTACAAGCAACGCCTGTTGTGAAAGAACCTGCTGTGAAATCAAGAACAGTCTCACCTTCATTTGTGTATGTTTTAATCAGGTATTCCATTAGGGCTACTGGTTTTTGGGTTGGATGTTGTTTTCCCTTTCTACCATCTGGTAAATCAAACTTTATTAAATTTATTGGGTGTTTATACCATTGTTCTTCTTCCGTTTTC
>Ga0208647_1000401_pt1 | contig 13234 bp, 15 predicted proteins | sample AntAceMetag02UKA_FD_184765 | JGI IMG/M metagenome (GOLD analysis project Ga0208647, IMG submission 184765) | Saline lake microbial communities from Ace Lake, Antarctica - Antarctic Ace Lake Metagenome 02UKA (SPAdes) (version 2) | ecosystem: Environmental > Aquatic > Non-marine Saline and... | reverse complement strand
AGATTGATAAACTGTTTCAACGCTATCTTCTATAACCGTAATATCTGCGTAAGACATTGCTAAAAGACCAGAGTTCCAATTATATGGTGTCTGTATCGTTACGAATGGATAATAAGCCGCACCGTATGTATTATCTGGACTTGCTACGATTATCTGCGTTGTGCCTACTTCTGCTTGCGTTATAGTTGCCTCTGCGTCAACGTACGTGTAAGCACCTGTTTCACTATCTAATGTTACCGTTCCTCGTTTTAATAATACTCTTGCGGCACTATACTTATAAAAAGCATATTGACTAATTGCCATCTGTAATCGCCTCCTTGATTTCTATTATGCCTAACAATATGAATAATGTACCTAATATATTACTTATGATCGTTGGTTTAAATAACTCAAACCAATTTTCTTCTAAAAGGCTTTGTCTTGTTATATCCATAAACCCTTCGCCATCAGCGTTAGTCCAACTGATGATGTAGAAATTTGCATACATAAATACAATCCCTATTGCTATAAATATTAAAGCCTTAACTAACTTTAACTTTATAATATTGACTTTCATAATTTTACCTCTTTTTTTTTTGGCGCAAATTCTTCTTTTTTGACTTTCATACTTACGTTAATTTTAAATTGTGATTTTAATTGTGGTTTCATATTACAATGCCGTTAATACAATACTTACCACTGTAAAAGTTCCAGCGTTAGTAAATGTATATGCTTCATCAAATGTTTCTGTTATCCCCGTTGTCATTGATTCTGAATAATAACTCAATACTGCTCCACTCACAATCGTTGAAGATGGAACGTTAAATACAATAGATGTATCACTCATAGCCATATTGCCACTAGAGGCAGCAGACCACGTTATTGTTTGTTCCGAACCAATAATTGTGCTTGAATCATCATATATCCATATCCTAATAACACCAGTAGTTGAATCGCCTAATGTGTCTAAAATAAGGTTTTTTGTTATAGTTGATATCGTTGTCGCCATTTATAACCACCTACTTTTTCTTTGTTTCTTTTTTTGGTTCTTCTTTCTTATTTTCAGTAAAGACATAATTTATAACCATTTTATCTTTAAACTTAGGTTCCATTATAAATCTCCACGTTCTAATTGCCACTTAATTCCTGTGCCACTTGGTAATACGAGAGTTGCACCATATGTAGTTGATTGCGGTGTTGCTAACGTATAACTAACTAATTCATCACCAAACGCAATACTTGTCGTAGCATAAATAGTAGTGCAATATAATGCAATACCTTTAACTACTGTATCTGCTGGGATTGTAAATGATATATCTGATTGATTATACATATAACTTGTTCCTGATGGAACAGCCCATGTTGGAGTTTGAAATGAACCTATCAATGCGTCAGCAGCGCCTGCTGTTGAACCCCATACGCCTACTCGGTTAAAGCCGAGAGGGTTGGTTAAAGTACCCGACCCATCGGCTTGACCTCTCATTACATCAATAATATATGTTTCTCCGTTACCTGTTAAATAAGCCATACTGTGTTTCCTCCTTTTATTTTAAGTTATTGTTCCTGTTGCGTCATCTACTGTTGAATAACCTTTATCTGTTGCTTTTGCTCTTGTGTAAATTGTTGCAGAAGTTGCTGTTGTTGCAAAATCAAAATTGCTTGTAGATTGTGAAGCAAGTGTTCCTTTTGATGTTGTTGGTGTTGCATTACTATCAGCAAATATTTCTGCTGCTACATCGTCATTGTTCTTAATGCTAAATGTGTATGTATAGAATGTATCACCGTCATATACAAAACTAACGAATGTAATTGTTGGTTCTTGGGTATTTTGTGTCATTTCTACACTAACACTTATTGTATCTGCGTCAATAATGTTTGCATAAACAACTATGTTTTCGTACATTATTGTTGATACATTTAATACGTCATTTTCTGTCATTGATACATATTCATATAGATTTTCTTGGAATAAATAATCAACTTCTAGTGTATCCGTTTCTGTCATATCAACAGTTAATTGTTCAAATTTTTCGTAAATTGTCGCTAAACTCAACGCAATATTAATTGATAAATCAACTGAATAAGCGTCTGAACTTTCGTATAAATCAAGTTCATCAATGAAATTAAACTCTATTACGCTAATAACTGTTTTTGTGTCATCTAATTCTATTTGGTTAACAGCAAGGAATAGATTGCCCAAACTATCTACAATAGCAAAGTTATTCTCTGCGTATATAGCACTCGGTACTGTTATCGCACTATCAGCACCAATTAACGATAAAGGTACTCTACCTGCTAAATCAACCGCTATGCTATCCGTTTGTAATTTATTGTACCTTGTAGCGCTTGTTTGCCAAAATAACACTTCATTTATTCCCGTTACCAAAACATTCTTTCTTGAAATCATATTTCCTATGATAAATATATCTGTTTGAGTATCATAAGGCAAAATAGGTATTGGCAATTCAACCCCGAATATTTCACTTTTGTCTTTGTTAATCTCATAAATATCTGTGCTGAAATCAGGTTCTCTTTCTTTTAACCAAGCATTTCCTGTTAATACATAATCAAATAAAGTTCTGCTAAAATAATATAACTTAACAGTAGCATTATCTAAATAATATCTATTGTCTATTGCGGCTGCAAATGCTGGAAAGTCTGCGTATGTATCATAAAGATGTGCCTCTACAAATACTGGATAACCTGCACCAGCAGTTCCACTTGATGACATAATCATTCTAATTGTAGAAGTTCCATGTATTGTAACCTCTGGGAAATTATTTCCTTGCATTGCTAACATTTCGTTTGTTCTTGTTATTGTACCAGCACCAGATATTTCACCCCAATAACTCTTAAATAAATGTATTCTACCATATTGGAATGTGCCATCTTCTAATGTGTAAGGAACTAATGATTGCTGTAAATTTGTAACTCCTATTGCGTTTTCCAGTTTAACCTTTTTACCCGCAGATTTTGTATCAAAGAAATCTAATTTATATTTAATTGTGTTTTTCTCTGCTGCTATCATCAACGGCTTATATACCGCAGTTTCATTAAGGTTAGTAGCGTTTTTATAGTTTATCTGTAATGCCGCTGCACTAATCGGCAAACCGTCTAACCTTACACTTATCGACCTAAATGTATTTAAAAAATTATATTTTAATAATGTGGTTTGTGTATCTAAAGTGCTTTCTACATTAGCATTACTAACTAAAACGTATTTTAAAGGGATTATTATATCTCTCCTTAATGAGTAATCAGTTTTCGTTAACGCAACCTCATATGGTCTATATTCTTTATCTAATTGAATAAACTGTGCTATTCTGTTCCAGTTTCTACTTAATTCATATCTTGCTATTATGAAAGCTCGAAAGTAAATTATTTCAACCTTTGTAACGAAGAAATTATCTTCTGTATAATCGCCTAATGAATAAACACCAGTTGCGTTTGTATCTGGATCATATGGTGCTATATTGTAATGTTTCTTACTAATAGACACCGTATCAACACCAGTTCGTTGAAGTTCACCATATAACTTTTCCGTTACATCATGTAAATCGTTTATTCTTTCGCTTGGGTTTAACATAATTGATGACATATTATCAAACATATCTTCTGTTAAAGAATATTGATTTCTATCAATACGATACTGTGCTGAACGCATATTTTCAATGAATGGCACATACGTTACTTTGAATGTATAACCATTATTTACTGGTGTATCACCACCATATCCTATGTCGGTTAATATATTATCTAAAGGCAATCCTGTGCCAAATAAGTTAAATGTTGAATTAAATCCCTCAATAGTATTTTTGCCAAGTTGCCAATATACAGAGTTGCTCTTTGCACCGTCATAAGGGTCATCTGGTACTACATCTAATATATCATATTTTAATAAATCATAGACTTTCTTGTTGTAACAATAATCTGTAATATCTACCGTTACGTTGGGGGTTGCATCATAAAGTGGCACGAACAATTCAAGTGATATAAACTTTTGCATTTTGTTAGCCAAAACTAACTTGAAGTTGCTTTCCCCTACTATTATTTCATCACTACGAAACGTAATGTATTCTGTAATTGAGTTTGCAAATATATTCGCTGTGTCTTTATCAAAATTTTCTGGTATTGTATTTTCGTGAAATAACTCTGCTCTTTGCGCAAAATTATCTCCCGTTGCTTCATCTTTATAATCTATTGAACCAATATCAATGTCAAATTTCAAATTGCGTTTATTTATGAAATCGCCTTTCAATCTCCATGTAGGTGATTTTGTACTATCATAAAACATTCTTGGAATAGCATTAACAGACTTAAATAGCCCTATAAATGCTTCACGCATATTTTTCTTTTCAAAGAACATTTGTGGTAATTTCTTACCTGTAATATCAATTTCAAAATCACTATCTAACCCAACTAACCTCGTTGCCTCTTGATTTTGTAAAGGAACTAATGGTGTTGAATTGATTATTTGTTTTATTGCCTCAATTAACGTTATTTGTGTTCCATTTAATGGCTGAGTAAAAGTTTTAGTACCTACAAGAAATTTATCTAACCACTTTGTGGGTTCTATTAACGCCAACGTGTGGTCGTATGTGTTTGTACTACCTTTAGTACCTATATCTGCTTTGGTGCTAAATACGAGCCAATACGTTGTTATTGAATTGCTAAAACCATCTGTTTTAACTATCTTCACTCTTGAAAATCTTTTAAAAGGTGCTTTCCTTGTTACTCTTGGAATGGTTATTACCGCACTATCTAAACTTTCGTCAAGTTTAAAGGTTTCGGCTAACATATCTGGATAAATACTTGTCGTAGCACTTTTTTCATATATAGTTATCGCATAACTAAATGCCATGTTATCGCCTACTTTCTGGTATCAACTGTTCCACCACTTAATTGTCGCATAAAACCTGCTGTAAGATTAGCTTTGTATTGCTTGGTTTGATACCGAATACCTGCATTACCAAGAAAAACTCCAGCCACTCCTAACGCTAATAATGGGTTTGTTAATGCTTTTATAACAAGCCCACCAGCCATTATACCTAATTGACGTTTTCTTGCTGTTACTGTGTTTTCTGTCAACTCACCAACATAACTTGCTATCTTTGTTGACACTGCTAAACCAAGTATTCCTGCTCTCCTAAAATTTGGTGTTATTGCTCTGCCTTTATTTTCTGTTTTGACTACCCTTGTACGATCAGTTGATATTGTTGTTCTTTTAGGACTTGTTTTAGGGTGTAAAGAACCTTTATTATAATTTACATTGACATTATAATCTTTCATAACTCCACCCCTATTCTATAACTGAATCTGTCTTAAATATATCAAAACTTATATATTGCTTTTCTCCTAATAATATAGGTTTAGTTATGTTTTTAATATTAACCCAAAACCCATGCCCTGCTGTTCCTGCTTTTTTTTCTTGATAGAAAAACCTCTTTGTCATATCGTATGTATCAGAGGACATATCATCTGTTATATTAGTTTCAATAAATGAATTAACATATACTATAACGTTTGTACTCCACATGCTTTCTTCGTTGCCACCTAACGCTTCAACTGCTGTTATTCTATGAGGTATGTTTTCAGTGTTTTCTCTTTGAACTCCACCGTCATAAGGTAATATTTGAGTTAAATTAGCAACAACAGAAGTTGTGCCTAAGAAATACTCATATCTGTTACCAAAGTAGTTTGTGTTACTAAACTCAATATAAACACTCATTGAAACTTGTGTGTAATAATTGCCATTCATTGGACTTGTAAGCCCGTTTGGTATAATACCACTACAACTCCACACAGTATGGAAAGTGTTTGCTGTATCGGTTAAATCTTCGCTGTTACCTACTACTTGTGCTATGAATTGATTTAATGAACTTAAATCAGCGTCTATCAAATCTTGTTCATCGCCATTTAATAATAATATTAGGTTAACTGTTACATTACCATTTAATTGACTTGGAATAGGTTGATACTCGATATCCATTTCAGCCATAGCAGTAATAAACTCTGTTTCAATAGTCTTATATCCGTTTCTAACATCATAAACAAAATGCTCATCTTCATCTTCAACATAAGCATAAGATCCTACAACGAACTTTTTATTATCTGTGTTATTATTCAATTTTGTTGAAATGCTTGCTCTTATAAGTTCATATATCATTAGATACTCCTATCCATAAATCTTCTATCATATACCTCGTTTGAAGTATCGTGTTCCCATTTATTTTCAATGGCCATTTTATCTACGTCTAATTTCAAACTCTGTTCATTTTTATATTCTCTTTTATCGCTAATATCATTGTCTGTTTGAGCCATTCTACCTACATATTTAAAACGATTTTCTTTCTTTTTGTCTAACGATTCATACTTTGAATAGAGGTAACTTGCTATTGTAGGAACTACTACATTTCCTATTTTCCCTTTATGTTTATTAGAATATCTTGTTCCTTCTTCAAGAAAATAGATATAATAAGCGTCTGAAAGTGAGTATTTTATACGAAAACCTTTACTTGTACGCATACTTTTAATAGCGTTAAACCTTAAATTACCTGTATCAAACGGTGCTAAAGCCATTGCAATACCTTTTGCCACCCTCATATCAGCAGTAATCATCATGTTCATTAGCTTAATTCCAATATATGTGGTGGATTATTACTAATTAAAAACATACCATTTTGATATTGAGGCAATAATCGGTTGATTAACAGCATTGAATTATCTTCAAAAAGTATCTTATCTCTCTCTCTAAACACAATATCCGTTTCGCTTGTGAATAAAACCCTATTATATCTGCCTTTTAAATGCGCTGAAATAGGTTGAAACGTCATTTCTGTCGCTGTTAAGTATCTATATTTGAACGGTTTAGTGTACTTATATATCTCCGTTGTTACTGTTGCTGTGCTTTTAATCATGCTATCTACTTGAGTAATTTCTTCTCTTTTAACTAACCATGCGTCTAAATATTCCCCTGCACCTATGTTTGACATAATTAGTACCCCAAATCATCATAGTCATAATCGGTAGTTTGAGGTAAATACATCTCTTTACCGCTGTATAACAATAATCCTTCTTTATAATTTCTTATAGAGTTAATAGATTCAAGAGAAACTCCTCTATCGCCACGCAAATGCTCTAACTTAATGACTACGCCATTTAAAGGGTTAACGCCTAATAGTTTTTGCAACGACATCGCACTACTTTCATAATCAAATAACGCTTGTTGTTCAAGCGCCTCTTTTAACATAAGCATAACATCGTCTGTAAAAGCAAGATAATATTGCCAATATGTCTTATTTTTTTGTTTGTGATTATAAATAAAATTGTAAATACGAATAGATATTTTAAGTAATTGGTTTACGGCTTTCGTTTTACTGCCATATTTAACTACAAAGTCTATATCCCACGTTGTTTTTAGATATTCTGGGTTTAAAACAAACAAATGATGTGTCGTATTATACGTTAATGCTGTTGTATCTTCTGTCCTTGCCATATTAACACCCCTTTAATTTACTTTAAATACGAATGGTTCTGCCTCTATTTCGTTGTCATCATAATTATATATCATTTTTTCGTCTAAATTGAACTCTAATCCCTCTTTTTCTACTACATCACGATAGATTTTCTTGATGAAACGATACTCGATTCTCTCTATTCTTGTGAATTTACTGTATGTTTCTTTCATTTCAGCAAGTTGATCCTGTAAAAACTCTTTAAATTCTGCTAAATTTGATATTTCTTTTGTAAATACCTTCATATTCTCTAACACATTGTATCTAATTATCGCTGGTGTCATAAAATACTCGGTTAATACATCATCTTGAACCTTTTTCATTCTCATACACATTTGTAAATATTCTTCTCTTTGTTCTAATTCTTCTGCTGTATATACTGACAAATCTTTTTCTTCTATATTTTTTAACTTACTCATTATTATAATTTCCCTTCTTTTAGCTTATTTGTAAATTCTTCAACCGTAAGAAACGGTATAACATTCTTCATCTCTAAAGCACGTTCCATTATTATTTTTGCTATTATTTCGTTTCTTGATTCTACTACGAATATTTCTGCAACATCTTTATAAATCTCGTTATAATACTTTACACAAGAATTAAAATTCTGTTCAGTAAATCTATCATCATTGATTTTTGTTCTCATAAGATATAGATATAACTTAGCATAAACCTCGATAATCCATGTGTTAATATAACTATTCAACGGATTAACTTTTCTTACGTGGTTAATAGCGTAAATCATATTTGCTACATATCCAGTAAATGATTGATTATAAGTAAATTCATAGTTATTTATTCTTGTTATGCTATCTTCTCTCATGTGCCAATAATAAACTGCGTCTTTTATAAAAAAGATTTTCTCGTTTGAGTTAGCACATAATCTAACCATTGTATTGAACCCTGTGTCCTCGTTTGCTCTTGTATTATTAAACTGTATTTGATACTTTTCTATGAATGAACGCTTATAGAGCTTTCCAAACATAAACACTAAATCATTATTACATTGAACAAAGTGTAAATCTTTATCTTCTTGTAAAAACGATCCTGCTACTAAAACTGCATTTTCTTCTTTTTCCATTTTATTAAGTAAAAATTCTAATGCGAATGTTGACGAGAAGCTGTCATCTGCGTCTATGCAAGTAAAATAAGTTAAATTTGAATTGTCAATTCCTACTTGCCTTGCTACTCCAGCACCACAATTCTTGTCTAATCGTATTTCAACGATTTCAAAATATGGACTAAATGTGTTAATAATACTTGAATAATCAAGTCCATCATAATCATTTACTAAAGTAACTTTACACTCTTTAACTAATGATTGAATTAAAATAGAACCTAATGTCCTAACGATTGTTTCTTTTGCTTTGAAAACTGGTATTACAATGTCAATTTTTTTCAATTTATTTCTCCTCTATGTTGGTTTACAAGCGCCAAAGAGTCGGACTTTGGTTAATACCACACGCTTGATATATAAAGGGTGGCAAACCCCTTATTGCCAAGTTATACTGCCACCCAATATGTTATTTATTTAATTCTTATGAAGATGTTGTTGCGATTGATACTGTATCAGTTTGAGGTGTTCCTAAAGCTGTATAAGTCTTAACCCCTGCTGATGTATATGTAATAGCCATAATTTCACATGTTAAGATTGTTCCAGCGTCAGTTGCTACACCTGTTATAACATTAGTTGATACTGTTGTATAAGTATAAGTATCTGTTACTGTAAATAAGGTTGCGTCTGCACTAGTCCATTTAACTGCATATCTGTTACCATCAAGACTTGGTGCTACGGTTGCTGTCATTGTAATTGTTGCTCCATTAACTACCGTTTCAAGTCCTGTAATTACCACTGCTGTGGTTGCTACTGGAGTTTCACTTGCTGGTGCTTCAACTACCATTGCTACTGAACCTTCAACAAATGCTGCGTCAGCTAATAATTTGATACCACCTTCGAAGAATACTTCTACTCCAAAGTTTGATAATGGTTGGATTCTTAGTCCTACGCCATCTGGTGAATCAATGATTTTAACTTGTTCTGGGAAAGCATAACCTCTACCTGTTGCTGTTGCTGCACAAATTAAGCCAACAATATTAACAAGGTAGTTATCTGGAACTGCTAACCATTCTTCTGCTAAAGACCAAATTGCTTTTGTAACCATAAATACTGCTGTATCGTTAATCATACCACGATAACCTTCTGAAATTTCAGGTAATACGGTTTCAGAGTCAACTGCACCACTTCTCATAATATCTTGTGCGAAGTTTGAACCGTTTATAATTAAATCGCCTTTTTGACGTAAGTCTTGTAAACAAGACGGTCTTAACAATGCTACCCTACCTGTTACTGGGAAATAATCATTGTAATCGCCATCGCCATCATCTAATGAAGCACTTGCTGCCAAGAATTTAGTGATTGCGTCGCCTTCTGTTGCTGCGGTATAGGTAAAGATTCTATCTGTTTCCGCACCTGCTGTGATAACTGCGTTAATAACAGCTGCTAATTGATAAGCTAATGTTCCTGCGTTCATTTGTCTTGCAATGTTCTTAGCAATACGTTCTGAACGAACACCAACTGCACTTGCACCTGCTAATGATAATACATGCTGTGCTTGTGGTACATCTTCCATAGCGTCATATATATGTTTACAATAAATTAGTTCTTCACTTAATGTTGCAATTGATGGGTCTAAACTGTTAAAGAACTCTCCATTAACTGTTGCACCCATTGTTCTAAACTCACCTGTTGAGTTTGCTACCTTTGGAACTCGTAATACTGCTCCACCACGTCTATCTGCACCTGTTGTGAATACTTCCGTAATCCCAACGCCATCATGATACAATTTATTTTGTATCAACGATCTTAACATTACATTACCGACTTTAATTTCTAAAGCAGTACTGTTTACTGACAATCCTGTAAAATCTGCAAATGCCATAATATATATCTCCTTTTAATTTTATTTTTTAAACTACACTTTTAGTTTGATTTTGTGCTTTATACTTAATGGAAAGTTCATCACGCTTTTCTGCTTTCCTTAGCAAACCTTCATTAGGTTTTGGCGTGAAATTCCCCATTGGTTGAGTTCTTTTCAACTCTGTATTTTCATCTTCGAGTTCTTTATACTTAGCATTAAACTTTTCTTCATACGCTGCTAATGCTTTATTAGTCTTTTCCTCGAAGGACTTTTCTAATTTAGCAAATCTTTCGTTTATATCTGGTTCTGTTACTTCATCTTCTGCAACTGCTAACTTTTGGTAATAATCCGAAGCCTCTGACAAATGATCCATAGCAATCTCTTTTGCTACTTCTCGGTCATCGGTGTGTTCCAACTCGGTTTCAATGGCTTTGTCCAACTCTGTTTTAAGCGTATCTACTGATACATTATGCTTTTTAGCAATGTCATCTAAAGACAAATTATCGGCCTTTCCACCCTTTAGTTTATTTTCCTCTGGTTTTTCATCATCTTTTGTTTCAACGTTTTCTTCAACTACAACTTCTTCTTTAACTACGACTTCTTCCTTTTCTACAGGTTCTTCCTTAGTTTCCAAATCAGTCTTTAATAAATCAAAAAACGCTTGTTTCTCCTCTTTCGGTAATGCTTTAACTTCTTCTGCGTTTAGCATAGTAAGCCCTCTCTTTCGTTTAAAAATTTTTAACACGTGATAACCTCCTTTTTAAAGGCAACGCTTGGTGTTAGTAACGGAATATTATTCCTGCTAATAGCTCTTTGAGTTTTCGCATGGTAAACGGCTACTAAAATTAACGTTGTTTTAAACTTTGGTTCTATATAATGCCTCTCGGCTTATAACCTATTTCTGTGCTACTACTGCACCATTGTTAACCTCTTTAGGTTTTGCAACATCTTTTGGTGCTTTAATGCTATATTTCTCTTTGATTTCTCCCTCTCGTTGTAAATCAGCATACTTGCGTTCAACTATTTCTTGAATTTGTGCGTCATCTAAATCAGGGAACATCTTCTTAAATACATCAAAATATGGGAAACCAACCTCATTCATTACTCTTGTTTGCTCTGTTGTTACAAGCATATTTACATGGTTTTGAGAACTAAATACGACTTTTATGTCATCAGGTTCTTTATAAAAATCTTTCCAAATACGCATGAAACGGTCTAATACTTGTCTAAACATTACTCTCTTTTCTTCAATATAAGAGATAGTTTTTTGGGCTTCACTCGCAATTTGAGTTGCTGTCTTTGAACTACCTGTACTGTCTTTCAAGTAAGAGAATATATCGCTACCAGATAGCCCTATTGCACTCGCTATGCTCTCTGCAAAGTTATTACGAGTTTCAATCCATTCTTTTGCTCTTAACTCAAACTGAATAGATAATGGCTTTTGGTCTGTTTCGTTTCTATAAGGCATTTTGGTAAATAACATACCGTCAAAATCGCTATAAAATACATTATTTGTATCGGTAGGATTACGCATTTCTTGTGGAACTAACACTTTCCCTCTTGCTAAATACAAGTCTGTAATCATTTCAGAGTACGCTTGTTCATAGCCAATTAGATATGAAATTGTATTTGCTAATGCGCTTTCGCCTAAATCAACCTCTGGAATTGTATTAACTGCGTTTAATTTCGTTATCAATACGCCAAGTTGAGGAATACCCTCTGATATTTCTTGTTCAATTCCTATCATAAATGAGTTTCCATAATCATGTTTAAGCGAATTTCTAATAACTTTAGGTAATTGTTCCCATTTAATATCATCAGTTGGTACTGGATTAAACTGTTGAGCTGATAATACTGATGTTACACCACTTTTTATATTGATTTTATAGCATGGAACGCCATTTTTATTATAATATCTGTTTTCTAATAGATAAAAGTTCTTTTGTTCCATTCCTCTGCCTTGTCCAACTTCAATATCGGCTGTATAAGACTTGATAAACCCTGTATAAGATATAACATTTCCACTAAAATCAACTGCATGGAAGAATTGGTCTATCCTTTGAACTTTAGGAACTAAATCCCGTTGCCAATTTATTGCTAAAATAATAGCACTTGTTCCTCCAGCTAACGTAAATTCACTTAATTTCTTTACGAAATCTTGGAAATTATATTTATCTGCATAATCTTGGAACTTTTTAATAGTTGGATTAACTAAATTTGTAGGACTTTTCTCTGAATTTTTGTTTTCAAAGAATACTTGCCCCCCTACGATTAGTTTAGATAACTCTTTAATAACGGAATTACCTATTCTTGTAGAAAATATACCATTTCTTGGATCATGAAACTCTGGAACATAACCATGATACCAATTTAACATTGTCCTAACGTTGTATAGATAATATTGTCTAAACTCTGTTGGAACGAGCATATAGAAAGTATCTCTAATTATATAGGAGTAAGTTAATTCAGGGTTCAATGATGAAATTTTACCAATTTGTTGCATGGTTTGTGATGTTTGGCTGACTACTGACATATTTACTCACTTCCTTTTTGATAATCGTGTAATTGGTGTGGATTAGCGTGATACGCTACTGGATAACGAATTGCGTCTGTTCTATCATTAGGCACAGCGTCATTAAATTTAGTAGGGTCATCTTCACGCCAACATACTGTTTCTAACTCGTTATATATAACAACGGGCTCAATAACTGACTTACTTATCAATTCAACAAATGATTCATCTGTGAATAATAGTTTTTTGTCTGCTAAAGAGTTGTTTACTCTATCACTCGTAGCAACTAAATCTTTCTTTGTAAACGGAAT
>Ga0208647_1000391_pt1 | contig 13393 bp, 26 predicted proteins | sample AntAceMetag02UKA_FD_184765 | JGI IMG/M metagenome (GOLD analysis project Ga0208647, IMG submission 184765) | Saline lake microbial communities from Ace Lake, Antarctica - Antarctic Ace Lake Metagenome 02UKA (SPAdes) (version 2) | ecosystem: Environmental > Aquatic > Non-marine Saline and... | reverse complement strand
GTCAGACGTAATCTTTAAGTTATCAGTATTGTGTCCTAAAGAAGCAACAAAATTTGTAATAGATAAAGGTAAAGAAGCTGTGACATCTCCTGTATTAGTACCACTTAAGTTTGCTCCAGATATATCACCTTCAGCTGTAATTGTTGTCTTTCCTAATAATCCGAGCTTTACTTCTAATGTAGAATATAAAGTAGCACTGTTGTCAGCTCCAGAATCACCTTCATCGCCTGTAAGCTCCAAGATAGTACCGCCATTCCTTAATCTAAACTTATGCTCAACTCCAGCGTAATAAAACATCAGACCATCGTAATCAGTACTGTCTGCTTGAGTTCCGTAAATATAGTTATGTGCTAAATAAGTGGTAGTACCTTCTTTTTTACCGAAATACAGTCTTGATAAATAGCTTACATACATATCTTCGCTTTGCTTCATTATTAAATCGCCAGTTAAAGTTCCTCCTGCTAACGGTAGGTAAGCAACAGGGTCATCACCAGTGTTTGTTCCTGATGTATTTGCTAGTCTAGCAAATTCGTTTTGTATATCATAACCAAGCACATTTTTTAATACTGCTTCATTAAGAATAACTATTTTACCGCTGCTTAAAGTTAAGCAATACATATCAGTAGTTCCTAAAAGAATTTTAGTTAATGTTACTGAGGGAAAGGTACCTACTAATAACAAAGTGGTACCATCATCAACTGAAGTGTAATAAAAACCATTTCCACTAGTATCTAGCCCAGATAGTCTTACTGTAAAATCATCAGATATTGCCCATCCGTAAAGAGTTCCTGATGGAATTGCCCCTAAAGTAGTGACTGTAGACCCATCATAGTATTTTACAGAAGCACCTACTCTATAGTAAATTCTATCATCGAAATACTGCGTATCAATTATAACAGGACCGCCACCAAAAGCATCCACTACTGTAAAAGTTGTAGTTGAGTCTATTGAACAAAGTCCTTGGTTCTGTACGTTTGTATAGAACTTGCCTGTATCCTTTATATATAAAGTATAATAATTTGGGTTAGTTGACGAGCTTCCGTTATCAAAAAATAATGTCCAAGAGGCTCCATTATAGCTATATATGTACTTACTACAAGAAGCATAAAGAACTCCTTCATGTATATCAAGCTTCTGTATCCTTGAGCTTGTAGGGTTGTCAGGCAATGTTGTCCAAGATGTCCCGTCAAACTGATAAACATCACTCGAGTTAGATTTCCAAGTGTAGATACTATCTACACCATAAGCTAATAACTGTCTTGTTTGTTCTACAGGGCTTGTTGTTAGTAAAGTAACAACACTATCTTCTATTTTATATACTTCGTAATCTTCGTTAGCAAATACATAAGCCGCGTTACCATACACAGAACCTGTATATCCATAGACACCACCTACTGCAGCCGTAGCTAATTGCTCAATTTCCTTAATTCCTGTTACGTTTACATCTGTAGCTGTTACAGTTATACCCGATACAATACCGTCAGAAGTTACATTACCAGTAGCAGTTAAATCAACTCCTGATATATTACCAGTAGCAGTTAAATCAACTCCTGATATATTACCAGTAACGATAACATCGTCACCATCTACAGATGGTGTCAGTGTTGTCCCTGTCCTAGTCCAGTACTCCGCTCCTGCAAGTCCTTGTGTTCCTCCGGTAACAGTAACTATTTGAGTTATATTATCCTCTATAGTTACGATATTAGCAGCAGGTTGTGTTATAGTAACTATCATAATGTTATATTAGCGTCGATAGAAACGCTCCCCTCTAGTAGTCTTTCTACTAAGTCAGAGTTACTTATCAATTCTAAATCGTAAGCTGCCTTGGCGAAAGTATATGCTGCGCTTATAACCGCAGGGAATTTAAGCGTAGTTGTCCAAACCCCAGAGTCTTCCACTATTGTAATCCTGTCATTCTCTGTAGTAAGTGTGTCTAAAATATCTCCCCCAGACCTCTTTCTAATTTGCATAGCAGCTGTATAACCGGTTAAATCTGCCGGCTCCTCGTCATCGTCAGTAATTGTAAAAGAAATATCTTGCGTATCAGAACCTTGTTCAATAGATATATCATATTTTCCAGCCATTATTTACTCCTTCCAATTACTCTGGGCCTCCTAAAAAGTCTTTGCCTCCTGGTAAATTACGGAGACTCTCTAAACTGACCCACTCACTTGGCGTAATATCACTCTGCGCTACATCTGTGGTAGTAATAGGTATTAATAAACTTCTACAGCCGTAGTGGTTTGGGGGCAATATGCTGTCCCATATCGGGTCGTCCTTGCTATACACCTTTTTGTCTAAACGCCTACAGATATCAGTAGTCCTATTATCTAGGACGGCTGAGTACTGCAGCAGCTCGACAAAACCAGCTGCATTATAAGTTTGTTTGCGAGCTAAGTTATAAAAATTAGAAGCGTTCGTCCTCACAACAGTATCAAGTAAAGTAGGCCTCGCAGATAACTCCCCAACAGCTGCGCCTTCTACTACCGAGTTGAATTTCTTGTTAATCTCGTTCGCTATATCATTATAACTATCCCCTCTTTGCATCCCGACAAGTAATGTGTTCTTAACATCGTTGAGCAGTTTATCATTTAATTGACCTACTGCAAGGAAAGAGCGTTGGTCAATAAACTCTTTGGCCATATCCTCCGCTTCTTCCTCATCTAGCTTCGCATCTGCCATACTTGCAAACGATGCTTCCGAAATACCCTCTAAGGCGGTATCCTTAGCAAACATATACAAATCTTGAAATTCTCTTTGGAATATAATTCTTACATCACCCATATATTTAAGTTTTAACTTTTCAATATCGGCAAACTTATTCTGTCCTATAATATCGCGCCTACTAATAAAGTCTTTTATAGCTTCTCTACTATCTTTTAACTTCTCAGCAGCTCTCAAAACTATGTTATCAATCTTAGCATCAAATTCATTACTAACGTTTATTATGTTCCCACGTTCCTCGTACGCCGTAAGCGGCCGTGGTAGGTCCTCCGCGCCTTCTGTGAATTGGTGCATCTCCTTCTCACCCTCTTCAGGTACTTCAGGCGTCTCACTGTCAGATTCTTCTGGCAACTCATCATCAGGGGCCTCCTGTTCTGTGTCTTCCATATCTTCCATATCTTCTAAATCTTGTTCTGTTATATTTGGAAATTTAATTTTATCTCTAATATGATTCCAATCTTCAAGTATAGTAGGCATTCCTTTATCAATAGCTGAATAGAAAGAATCTAATCCTTTTAATATCTGACTATCGTCATAAGGCATAAACTCGAACCTAGCATACTCTTTCTGAGGCCCGAAGTTAGCATGTATGAGTTGTTTAAAAACTTTTTCGTTTAATAACTCAGTTAAACGTAATCTATTAAAATCGCAAACTTTCTTAAATAAGTCAAACTGTTGTTCCCCAAGACTGTAACTTCCACCCTGTGTAGTTTGCCCAAACCCAATCAAATCGGGCAATAGTAATGCTCTTGCTATCATTTGGTTGTATCTCTCAACCGCTCTATCATACTCCCCTGAACTATTACCCACTTTAAATAACTCAAGGTCCGCCGACTTCGGTATAACTAGGCTGACTGTTTGCTGGATGCTCTCCATTATACTTATCATTTTCTTAACGCTGGTGCTTCCGAAATTGTCATCCACCTTAGCTACCGGGAATGGTGATGCGAAGCGTTGCAGATATATATTCCAAAACTTAACTGTCATCTGTTTAGCGAGCCAAGCTCTGTAACAACGTTGTAAATCCGAAGTTCCATATGGATTATCAAATTTAGGTATGTTTACAAATACTAGCATCTTATCCATCGGCAAGTTCTTATCCTGGTTCTTAGGTTGTCTCTGAACTATTTTCTCCAGCACTCCCATATCGTCTGTATAATAATCTATTGAATGTGGAGGTACTGTTTTTATACGTTTGAGGTACATCTTACCTTCTTCTATCTCAAACACTTTTTCACTTAAACTAAATCCGTATTCGTACGCAGACTGTATCTGATACAAATCTTCCTGGAATAATCCCACGTATCTATTTGTTATATTATCTGTTAAAAACTTAACCTGGTTCTCAGGCCCTTGAAACCGGTATCCAGTACTAAGTACGAACTGTTTCTTAAGTTCTAGGATTGCAAATATCGACTCGTCGTCGAGCATATCGTCTACTGTTTGGAAACACGAACCTGTCTTCTGTATAAATGGACTTGGATTATAACCGTCGACTAGTGATTTCTCATAATTATAGCTTCGGGTACTTGTGGAATCGGATATTGCACCGACTAACTCCTCAAATTTCTTGAGTGTCGCTTCAGCTTCAGCAACTACTCCTAAAGGGGTAGCTTCTTTCTTACTTTTATTAAACATATCTAGAATTCCCAATGCGGCTCCTTTGCAAAAGACATAGTCATAAAATGCAGTATACTTATATTATAAAGCAATGCATTCTAATAATCAAATGAATGGCGGGTTTATTTTACCAGCGCATCATTTCGTGCACATTTAAATTATCGTCGTAAATATCGTACACCCTCTTGGTAGTCCTAAGCTCGTCTATGTCCAATTGCCCCATATTAGCCCTATGGTGTAAATAATTTACCATAACAGCGGCGTCTAAATAGTTAGGTGAGCGCCTCAAACGTTTCTTTATATCGGACTTACCCTCTATTTTAATAACCTTAGCTGTTATTTCGTAACGATTCGTCGTTGCCTCCGCTACAAAATCAGGGTGCTCTAATATATCTATCTTATCAAGACGTAGGTCTTCTCTAAAATACCAATGGGCCTCAGCTCTTCTATTTGCGAAACTAAAAAAGTCGTACGTTTCGTTCGCTTTCGAGCCACTATCAAAACTAAAGCAGTCGACACCTGCATCTTTTAACGTATCCACGGTTCCTGCACCCAACCCAATAACGTCTACTGCGATATCTTTAGGTAGTATTGCATACTCTTTCATCCTCAGGATAGCAATCTGAGCTACCTCCGTAGTACTTATCTTCTTATACTCTTCGAACTTAAATATAGTATCGCCTCTCATAAATGCAAACACAGACGAGTCATCTCCATACCGCGCCACATCGATTCCCATTCTCACACGACCAACGTTAGGCACCGCTACCATGAAGTTATTCTTTAACCACATATACTGAATTAACTGCTGTGGGTCATCTCCATAATCCCATTGACCTAATACGTAACGATTGTATTCGGACTCAGGTAACGATTCCAACATTGCCATAACGTCTTCCCCTAAATAGGGATTATGTTTAGGTAAGGACAACTGGAAAAATACGTCTTTGCCCAGTATCCCATCTCTATTCTTATCATAGAACATCTGTTTGACCCAATTATCCGTAGGGTTGAAATCTAAAAATATACTAGGTCTTACGCGCAGCTCTTTACCGTCGACTACTGAGGTGTTCCATCTCCCGACTCTCGTTTTAGATAATTCAAAATACCCTTGTTCTATCTGGTTTGCCTCATTAAAGAAGCACCCAGTATACTCTCCACCTTTAATATTGTCGAAATCGGGGTCTTTGGTTGCATCGGCCCATAAGAACAACAACTCACTACCGTTTGGATAGCGCGCTTTCATGTCTCTTATTGGGATATCGTGTTTATTGAACTGTAATATCTTTTTATAACTAGGGATAGTGTTGTTTTTTAGGTTCTTTTCGGATTTTCTGAATATTGCAAAGCGCATATTAGGTACTGCTAAGCATATTGCATGTAAAAGATTCAATATTCCTATTGTTTTAGCTGAGCCGGTCCCGCCTCCAAGTGCAAATACTCTATATTTCCCGCTTTTATACGCTTCTACGAGTTCTAGTTGCTTATCGGTTAGCTTCATTTACTATGGGCTCCGTGTCTACTACGTCATTTGTATCTATTATATTACTTTCCTCAATCGCTTCTAGGACTACTGCGTTTCCTAACATGTTTGTGATGTCGGCGACTCCTAAGACTCCCTCGACTTCTAGTTTCATATCTTTTGGCATGACTGGAACCACAAACTCTTTATAGAATCCTTTTATATCAGACGCGGCTTCGTCAAAGAGCATACGTCTAAACGCTTCACGATTGTTCGCTTCGTTGAAAACGTTGAGTATCTCTCTTATTGCTACTGCTCTGTCGTGTTTTGCCATACTTATATTATATAGAGATTATATCAGAATGGCACCTTTTGAAATATACATTGATGAATTGTAATGTATGTAGTGAAAAAAATTTTACTAGAGGTCTTGTTTTTTACCCTTTTTCGATTCCGAGGTCAGTGTTGCTAAGTCGATATGTCTTAATATGATATGTTGATGAATCGTAATGTATTCACGATTCTAAGATGTTACCCCGGCCATAGTAAATAAAAAAAAATTGAATGATTTTTCAACCATTCAATCTTTCTAATCAGTCATCGAGAAAACGTAGCGTCGTAAAAACTTAAAAGATATCTAAGATTCCAGATTCATCAAACACAAAACCATCTCGAGTTAAGCTTTCTAAAATATCTTTTAAAAAATACTTATCATATATTAAGCTTAATTCAAACAAACATTCATCGAAATTATTATGTTTATTTAGACTATCTATTATAATACTTCCTATTGCCTTAGTTATATATTCATTATTAATAATGTTTAATTTGTCATTTTTTATATTCATTTTATATACTCCTTATTTTGAATCTATTTACTTCGTCTAACTTTAAGAATTACAAAGCCTTCTTCTTTCAATTCTTTTTTCGTTTTTGCCAATTCAGAATCTTCAATTTCCATTTCGTTTTCCCAATGTCTATCGCCTTCATTATATGTAATTGTAATCATTTTATCTATTCCTTTCTAATATCCTAAAACTTGATAAATTTTTAACATAATTTCTAAATCAAAATTCAAATGATAATCTAAGCTTTCCTTTAGATTATCCAACAAGCTATCTTTTAATTCTTCATCGCTCATACCAGTACTTTCTTCGTACAATTCTTCAATTATTTTAATCTTAGTTTTCAATAAATTATTTTCCATTTTATATACTCCTTATTTGTAATCTATTTATCTTTGTAATCCATATCCTAATTCTGCTTGCAAATCTTTTATTAATTCGTAGCGCGAAATCTTTGAATTTAATTCGCTATTGCAAAGCGCATCTAATAATAATTCTTTTTGCTCGTCGTTTAGTAATCCTAATAATCTTTCTATATTTTCCATTTTATATACTCCTTATTTTGAATCTATTTTATTTTTTAAGCTGCAAAAAGTCCAACTTCTTCAAGTATTACTTTTTCACCATCTTTAACAAGCACTACCCCTAGCTCTTCATTATCAAGAGCCCAGCCTATACTAAAAAGGGCACTCCTTAATTTTTTATATGATGTGCCTGCTTGAATTGTTTTGCCGGTTTCGAAATCTCTTAATACTCCAATTTTCTTATTCATTTTATTTGCTCCTTCTTTATTCTTATATTTATATTATATAGCAATTATATAAGTTTTTCAACAGATATAATTGCTATATACATTTTGTTTTTGTAATCTTTTTAAACGCGTTTTTATATAATATTAATATAAGTATATGCTAACATCGTCGAAAATCGAAATTTACGCATATTCAAAATTACGAGTCTTTTCGCTGCAAAAACGCTTAGTTTTTACGCCTCCAATAATAGATTCAAAAAACAAAATTTGATTATATTATAATTATATAAGTATAATATAGATTAAGAATCATCGATATGTTTCAGATTAATAGATTACAAAATCAGAGTGTATTTTGCTGTGTTTTCGCAGAAAATATAGATTTGATTTCATCAATCTATTTTGAATTTGCGCGATTCTTATATATATCTTATGGTAGAACGCACTTAAAAACATCAATCTATCCGCTGAATTTCTACACCCCTACTTCGACTCTACTTCTCGTACCACGCACAGAAAACATACGCATATAAGGCTGTATAAGGCTGCATAAAAATTTTATCTGAAATTTCTATATACTTAACACGTGTCTGAACGAGTAAATAATGGTTGTTTGAACTAGATGATGTCGATAAAATGTCGATAAATCGCGGATAGACATCGACTACATTCCTTATAAACAAAGGACTAAATAGGTATTTGATGTCTATAGTGTTTGTTTTCTTCTCTTAATTAAAGATGAAAAAAATAAAAAAACAAGCATATGAAAAAAAAAAATAAACCTTCTATAGAGAAAATCGACACGATAGACATAATCTTATATAAGAATGCCCCCCAATCCTTACTTAGAGTAAGCGTTGAGTCGCGTGTCGATAAATCGCTATCGACATCAATACAAACACTATTTGAAAAGTCAACAGGTTTCTGACAGGTTATATACAGGTTATAGACAGGTTATAGGTGATTTGCAACTCATATTACAATCAATGAATCAATTCTTACGTTGACATTCGTATATAACTTCTATATAATTATAAGTATAAGAAACAAAGGAGGCGAGAAAATGAACAGTCAAGACAAACGTAAATTCTTAAAAGACGCAGTAACTTGGGTAATAGTAGACATGGGTTGGAACATAGAAGATACAGACTTCCACAACAAGCTATTCAGAAGTGTATCACCACTCTCTAACTTCGAGATAGGACACGACGACATAGTAAAGTACATAGCCAACCTGAAAAAATAAGAACTAATAACTAACAACGCCTCCCAATCAAAGGAGGCGAGAAAGCGAGACAACACAATGACCAAGCAACCAGCCAGACCTAAATTTACTAAGCTAGAACAAATAGGACCGACCGCCGATAACTTCGAGATAATAGAGAGGTTACCCCTAGAGCTAGATAGGCTAAACCCATCAGACCAACAAAGCGTAACTCGACTTTTCTACCACGAAAAAAAGAATTACATAGCTCACTATTCGATTCTCGGAGACACGTTTTACAGACAGAAATAGATTACAAACAACCAATCTATCTATAGTTGATATTCTTATATAACTCCTATATAATATAATTATAAGAATAAAGAAAAGGAGTACGAAATGAACACACTAAGACAAGCACGTAACGAAGACAGAGGGATGGAACTATTTAAAGAAGAAGCTATGGTCAGTTGGGCTAACGGTTTTAAGATTCTATTCAATGGTATGATTCTACACACCAGCAAGACTCTAAAGTCTGCTAACAGGAAGTTCGACGCTCTACTAGAGAAATGGGACATGAAAGAATTTGGCGTTGATGTCGACATGTGGGAAGAACAGATAATATGAATAAAGAAGCAGAAGAGTCAATACGAGTAATAAAAGAGATGGGGCTAGGCTACAAGCTAGCAGATTCTAAGGAGCTCTCTCCTGAGGCGTTAAAGGAGCGTAGGAGGATTGACGCTGCCAAGTCGAACAAGCGTAAAAACGATAAGAAGAAACGTAAACAAAAGAGGAGGAGATAATGAAGACGATTAAAGTAGTATCAGACACTCATTTCAATCATGACAAGATAAGAGAATGGTCTAGGACGCAATTCAAGAGCTCTCTTGAGATGGACGAATACATTATTAAGAAGTGGAACGAGGAAATTAAACCGACTGATAGAGTATACCATTTAGGCGACTTCGCGTTTGGCAAATACACAGACCTAGTATATATCGAATCTATCATAAAGAGATTGAACGGGAACATCACCTTAATACTAGGAAACCATGACACAGCACAGAGGCTCAGAGAGCTCTATGTTAAGTATTTCAAATGTTTAGGCTCTCTAACCATAGGTAAGTATTATTTCTCACACGAACCTCTTCATTTTGAGGCGATAAATCCAGGCCAGCTCAGAAGTGATGGGAGGCAGGCAACTATCAATATACACGGTCATTTACATAATGGAAACTTCTGTAGTGATAACCATATCAACTGTTGTATTGACGTAGTTGGCTTTGATAATATGGTAACAACTTTTGAGGTATAAATAGATTACAAACAACCAATCTATTTATAGTTGATACTTTTATATAATTATTATATAATATAAATATAAGAATAAAGAGAGGAGCTAAATAATGTTCGAGATAAAAGCAAGAGTATACGATTTACAGGTTACTAGTGATGAGATGCACCAATTAAAATGGGGGCTCTATAGAGGAGCTATACACCAAGCTGAGCAGTTTAAGATGTATCAAGACCCTGGGGATACGCTAGAGGCTTTTCTAGATAAAGCAGAAGCCATAAGAATGCATGAATGGATAACAAAAGTTTTAGTGCATGGGGCGATGTACGACCATATTAGGTTGCTAAGAGAAGTCAGCGAGATAATAGAAGGTAAAGACGATGATAGACAGGAGTAAATCGAATTACGGATACGGATTTAGTTATACAGAAGGAGTAGCGAAAACTTACAAGTACGGATACAAATCAAGCGCCACAGCATACAAACAACTCAGGTTACAGACAAGAGGCAAAGATTTGATAAGTTTCAGAACGTTTAAGATTGACGGCTTAGGATATCACGAGATACAGAGCTGGGAAAGGATATAGAGATGGAGATAGGAGATTTCGTAGTATATAATCCAGGGCATTGTGTACCCGAGCTTGGTAGAGTGAAATCGTTCAGCTCTTTTAATAATAACCCCTTTGTAGTATATAACTGCAATGGAGACTGGGACAACTACGAGGACTATACTGGAGCAAACACGGATAGAGGAGATTTGATAGTTATAGAAAAGAGAGGAGAAAATGATGAGTAAATATTACGAGGCACCGACAGATGAAATCTTTGAAGAGGTAAAAGCAGGATGTATAGAGATATGGAACACCTATGATAACTCATACGGCTACGTTACTGAGAAAGTCTCAAGCATCGAGGATATAGCCAACGTAGGAGACAATGCGATGTACATGGTAGCGATGTTTGATTCTAGTAATAGGTTCAAGCTACTAGGGAATCTATCACCAGAGGCGAGAAAGTTTGTTGACGAGCGGATTACCTAGTTAACAGATTACAAACATGAAATATATAGAGACGTTGTGAAAGAGCTGCGTCTCCTATATAATATTAATATAAGAAGGAGGAGTTGAGAAATGACATTTTATACGAAGGAATATAGTTCAGATGGTAACGGGTGTGAAAGCACAGAACGACTGGTTGATGCTACACAGAAGGTAAACGACTTGATAGAGGATTGTAAAATTGAAATGATAGGTTGCTTCATAGATGACGGTTACTTAAGTGCAAAGCAAGGAATCCATCATGTTAAAGCTATTATGAGGAGGGAAAGATAATGACAATAGATATAGATGGTCAACTTATGGACCATATGAGCGGATGTATTTATAGCATGACTTGTAAGGACTGCGATGCTCCATTAGATTTCGTAGTAAAGAAAGTACATAGCGATTTTGATATTGACGTAATTGTTGAGCGATGCACTTGCGCGGATAAGGAAACCTAGATGTCAGCGGCGCTCTTCGTATCAGTAGCAGCAGCAGCAGTAATGATTTTACTAAAATTCGTATTCGCAGCGAAAGCAAAAAGAGCCAACACCAGTTCAACAGATAGGTTCTATACACATAAAGAGGCAGCAACGTTCAGGAGTTCACCGACTACGTATGTACATTCTCCAAAAGGCAACCTCGATATGGACAGTACAAGTACTTGTCTTGCTTACGGATATCCAACAGGAGGCTCTTTTTATTGCGAAGGCAGTAATAGCGGCTTTGGACCCCACTAATAATAAGGAGGTATGGAAATGAGTTACGCAGCAAAATATAAAAATGAACGATGTGAATATTGTGGGCACAGTATCCCATTCTCTGATTTAAAAGAGCACGAAGATACTTGTCCATTTAATCCTGAGGTATCATGTAAGAAGAGCTTAAATCTAATAGACGCTTTCGAAGATGAATTCTATGAGGAGACTGATGAAGGAATAATTACTAAGGATGGTATGTACTCGGCGACTATTGCCAGTATTAAGTATTTTGTTGAAAAACACATAAGACAAGAAAAGAAGAAATTAGCAGCCGACGTCATTGAGGCGTGGGAAGCTCTATCATCTGGGCATTATACATCTAAGACAATTAACAACTGGTTAAGCGATGTTATGGCGCCTATGATAAACGAATTGAGAAAGTTGAAATAATGAATAGTATCTGGTGGTTTATAATAATAATGTTGCATCTATGGTATGCGTTTTAAAGGAGTGGAATGATGAGAGCTAAAATAATAGCGTTAAAAGAACAAATATGGTTTATGTATAGTCAAGAATGGTTACGAGTAATGAATATCTTGATGATGTATTTAAGAAGGAGGAAGTGTGATGGATAAAAAAGTTGGAATAAGGCAACACATAGATACGGAAAAATACTTAGAAACAAAAGGGATATATTGGGTATCGCCATTCGGGTATTCTAAAAACATTACAGAAGATTCGTGCGAGGTTGTTAGTGTTGGTGAAGTAGACAAGCATGTAGATGAATATATTGACAATAAGCTAAGAGGTTTTGGTGTAGCACCAGAGCTAATTAAATAATAAGGAGTAATAATGGATGACATAAAGCACGTCTGGTGGTTATTTAGAAACATGGTAATAGGATTTATTACACTGGATACTGAAAGAGCAGAAGAATCTTGGTTGTTTATTAAGATACATTTAAAATATAGGAGTAAAAAATTATGAGCTAAATATTTAGCTAACAAAGAATAGGAGATGATAGAGATGAGTGAAGTAAAAATTACAAAATGCGATATATGTGGAGAAGAAAGACGTTCTGATTCAGAAATTAAATATCATTGGTCTGATACTATCGACGACGTATTACTTACATTTGAAGGACATGCTGGGATACAAACAATCCCATTTGAAGGTGTAATGTGTACTGGGTGTGCGAAAGGACTAAGCAAATATATTTTTGACGAGATAGACAGAAGAAGAAAACTATGTAAGGAGAATAATAATGCCACAAGCTGAAAAGATAGAAGATAGCAAATGCCCTGAATCAATATGGGATAAGTGGGAGAAAGAGGAATTAAAGGTAGAAGATTCTGGTAGCGAAGCAGATTTCGGTACCAAAGATAATCAAGAGAGGTGGGAAGAAAAGCACGAATATTATTCTACTCCTGATATGCAAGGTAGGCTAATGTGGATAGTTTGCAACATGATAGACAACCCTGTCGATTGTGGAATATTTAAAACAACTAAATGCATTGATTTAATTAAAGATTATTTCAAGTCCCTACTAGAAGCAGAACGTGCTAAAGTTATTCAAGAAATAATAGAATGGGCAGATAAAGAGAATTGGCATTATGCTGACTTTGAGAAGCTTAAAGCAAAGTATAAAGGAGAATAGAATGAAAATAGGTAGAGAGTATAAGGATGAGTTTCATAACTTCAAGTATAAGGTTTTAGGGTTCAATAAAGATAGAATGTATATTGCTGAAGAAG
>Ga0208647_1000387_pt1 | contig 13552 bp, 20 predicted proteins | sample AntAceMetag02UKA_FD_184765 | JGI IMG/M metagenome (GOLD analysis project Ga0208647, IMG submission 184765) | Saline lake microbial communities from Ace Lake, Antarctica - Antarctic Ace Lake Metagenome 02UKA (SPAdes) (version 2) | ecosystem: Environmental > Aquatic > Non-marine Saline and... | reverse complement strand
GTCTCCATAACCTAAACATTTATCGTGGGTCTTACTTGTTGGGTCTGCTCCTTCTCCGCAATTTCCGCACCTAGAATTAGATAAGTTTATGTGTAGTGTCGGATTTTCTTTTTTTTCAGCCATTTTTTTTCTTTTAAAATCTTAGCCATCCTCTAACTAAAACATAAAGCTTTGCAAGAGTTACTTTACTAAAGCTAGCGACCCTTCCGATAATTACTGGTATTGGTCTACCTATACCAGAAGGGGCACCTGCTTTAATAAAGAATATTTTGAAATTATTGTCACCATTTTGCAAACCTTTAGAGGCTTCAGTGGATGGTGAAGTAACTTTTAACTAGTAAAATAATCAAATACAACTTCTCTTTCTATTTTATCCATTTTTTCAAGTTTTTCTTTTTTTGACAAACCACAATTATCAGTGAAATATCTGAAAGCTAACTTTGCTTGGTCTATAACTTCAATCTCATCTAGTTCAAACCCTGTTCCTTGATAATCCATCTCAAGATATTAAAAATTACCTGACATTCGGCGAAAATAAAAGTTCTTTTTTAAACGCTTATTTATGTATTTGTAAATAGTTTAATTTGTACATACTTTATTTTGAAGACCCTTACTCCCTGTCTATTATAATTAATAAGTAATGCAACACTAACCTAATACTTATAAATCATCAAAAAAAGACACCGAGGATTCTTATTATTGAAACAAAAGAATGAAAATTGGTAGTCCTAGCGTTTACTTTAATTGCTTCCTGCTAAGTCGTAGTTAAAGACCTATTGTTTAAGCAACAGATGTATTTTACAGGGGGCTGGTCCTATGGGTCACGGTTGCCAGCACTTGTGAAGATACACCTTGAGTAAATTATATTTATTTAGCTACTCCTAGCCACTAGATAATTTTCTCAGCCATTAATTCATCAGAAGTTTTTGATTGTGTTGCAGATACTAACTAAAACTGCTTGTCTTTTGTTTATTTTTCAAATTTATAATCTATTTCTTTGTTGTATTCATAGACTAGCAAAAACTAGAAGAAAGAAAAAGGGGGACAATGAAACAAAACGGAGATATATTATAAATTTGGGAAACAAAAAAGCCACAAGGTCGAAACCTAAGGCTTATTTGTGTAAAAACACTCGTTATTCAAAAAATAACTAATATTTAATTCATTATTCAGTTGTAAATCTTTTCTTAAATAATTCATAAATAATAGTTAATAATTTGAAGTTAAAGTATATTTACCTTTAAATTCTACCATAATCTTTTGGTTATGTAAACAGAACATTGATTATTCCGTTTACATAACTTAAAAGCTGTGTTGTAATATGATGATTATTGTCTTATTAAATTATATTCAAATGGACTTTCATCAAAAAACGAGTCATCTTTTAACATTTCAATTTTTTTCTGATAATCTTTGCTATCTTTTGTCACTTCGTGAATTCTTAATAAAAGACCGCCTCCTTTTAATTCACTTGAGAAGATAACTCCTCTACTTTTCTGTTCTTTTGTTAGTTTTAAATATTTTTTACGCATAATTTTTTTTATTGTTTAAAATTTTAATTAATTATTAAGAATTTATCATAAATTTCTTTGCTTCGTTTAATCTTCGAATATAAAATGCTTAAATGTCATTTCATCTATCATATTTTTATCTAAGTCTATTTCGATCGTATCATAATTCTTATCCATTTCGTACGGAGATATTCCAAAACCAGTCTCACTTTCAACATCATCTTTAATCATCTCAGAGAATATGATACGAGCTAAATAACTCTCATCACACCATCGGCCTTTTCCTCTCATTAAGGCTTCTCTGATTGTCTCAATTATCTGTTCGCCTCCCCAATGGGAATACAAATAGATTTTTTTATTATTTGAATATTTTAATTCAACATTAATTCGTTCACTCATAATATTATTTTAATTTTTAGAACTTTACTTTAAAATCTTTTCATTTCATTCCGCCATCACAGATAGAATTTGAATGTATTCTCCCACATTGTCTGCAAATATTCTCCTTTTCATTGAAACTTAAGCTTCCTTTTTCTTCAACCACCTCATTAAAAGGAATGCCATCAACAGTATTCTCATTGAAATTAATTTCGATTGTCTTATATTCTGGGTCTATTTCATATGGAGATATCCCAAAACCAGTTTCACCCATCACCTCGTCCTTAATCATTTCTGAGAAGATAATTCTGGCGAGATAACTCTCGTCGTCCCATCTGTTTTTACCTCTAATTAGGGCATTTTTGATATCAGTTTCCAATTCTTCTGCTCCCCAATGAGTGTAAAAATAAATCACATTTTCTTTATAAATCAATTTAACATTTCTTCTTGCGCCCATTTTATTGTATTATTGTTTAGAACTTTAATTAATTAATCCTCTATTAGTTAGGTCTTCGACTGTCCGACCAAAAAAACCTTGTAAGCTCCTATGAAGCTCATTGTCTTTAATATATTGCCAAGCTGATAGTTGCTCTAGCTCTGTCGCTCCTTCTCCTTCACAGAACCCTTCTGCGTAAGCGACGGCGTTATAATCGTCCAAACTTTTGTAGAATTTTGTTGCTCTTAATTTCATTTTATTAAATTAGTTTATTAAACTTTAATTAGTTTATTTTAATAAGAAACGTTTTAAAATCTCCCTCACTTGCTAACCCTCCATAATAATATTTCTTTTTATGTATAAAATATAAATCATATCTAGCACCAAATATCCCGCTTAAATCTTTGTCGTGATCAAACGGTTCACCAACTAAAAAAGCATTTGAAACCATTGCCTGCGGTGGCAAGCATCCCAGCTGTTCAAAATAAATCTCTTCCGTTGTTGGTTCAGATTTTAGCATAATATCTGTTTGTAATTTTTTTGTTGTATCCCATTGCATAATTTTTTTATTTTAATTTTTATTAAATAAACATCATTTTCCCATCGATAACTATTCCAATACTTTCTTGACTCCATTTTTTTCTTTTAATTTCAGCGACATTTAACAATTTTTCGCTTTCACTTTCTAATTGTAAATCTGAACAGTTTGAGACTATTTTATTAATATTTTCAACTACAATCTTGCCTTTTTCGGTTTTATAATATCCCTGAACTCTCTCGATCGTAGCTCCTCCGAAGTAAGTTGCCATCATTTCAGCAATTTCCATAGTTCTTGCTTCAAACTCTTCTTTGGTGCATTTTTTGTCTACTTCTTTAGTACTCGGTACTAAGAATGCAACTTGATGGTTTAATGTAAATATATTTTCGAATTTTTTCATTTTATTACTTTAATTTTTAGAACTTTAATTACCAACCTCTTAATTGATTTTTGACTTCAACAGTTTGAACATTTAAACTAACTTCATTTTCATTCCAAACATTAAATGTGATATCAAACAATTTAACTCCATTTCCATCGTAACTTGCATAAACTCCAAACCAAATTTGGTTTACTTTTTTTCCTTCAATTTCAATTTCTTTTGATTGTCCAGTTGACTTAATTGACATATTTGTATGAAGTACTGGAATTGTTTGAAATTCGGTTGAAGTTAATTTGATATTCGATATCTCTTCATTATTCTCTAAAGTTGTCTCAACATTTATACATCTTATTTTTAATTCGTCATCAATTCTCTCTTTAATTTGATCCAACTCGTTTAATGTTAATTTCATTTTATTATTTTAATTTTTAAAACTTCAATTCATTTATTAAATTAAACTTTGTGCTTCGTAAACGTAAGCAATCAATAATTTAACTCAACATTTTCATTATATACTGTAATAATAATTTTGTACATAGAACATTCAATTTAATTCAATTATTCTTTTTTAAAAGTGCGCAAAATTAGTATTATTGTGTTGTATTTTTGTCTTTTACTTATAAAGACAACTTAATATTCTCAACCTTTCTCAATTCACTTCATTCTTTTCAATCCTATCCATCATAAGTTTCGAGTCAAATCATAATTATCAAATCCATCAGTATTATTTCCCACTTTATTACCTCCCATTATTCCCGCTGTTATTATCAAAGCGAACAGAACTACTATTAACATTAATTCTTTCATTTATTTATTTTATTAATTATTATATTCTTTTATTATTTATTAAGGTTATTAGGATTATGGGCTTGGCCTCAAATCAAACTAATTTATCTTAATATTTATATTATACACTATGATAATAAATTTGTACATAGAACATTTGAATGTTTCATATACAAAAGCTAGATTTTGTGTTGTAGTGTTGTTATATTCTTTTTTCTTCGATGATATAAAGAACACGCGTCACGCGCGTTAAAGAAGGGCGGGGGACGATTTGTTTTACAAGAAACGCGTTATATGCTATTATATAACTAGCGTGTAACCATTAAAAAACAAAATCAGATGGCTAATGGCAAAGCAGGGGCGCCGAAAGGAAGCCAGAACGCCTTAGGCAACTCTGGAGGTAGACCTTTACAAGATAGGAAACTGGCCGCTAAAGTAAGGAAACTTGCTCTTAATGAAATATATGATATATTGAGAGGTAAGACTGTTATCGATGAGAAGACAGGGAAAAGAATTAAAGACGGCAGGAGTCAAAACGAATATCAACTCTACTGTGCTATTATGACAAAGTTAGCAGGAACTATACTTCCAAGACTAACTGAACATACGGGGCCGGAAGGAGAACGGTTAACAATAACTTTATCTAACGAAATAGCTAAAAAAAATGGTATTAAAGCCTCAAGAACTAAAAGAGTCAAAGCAGGAAAATGACAATCCAAATATAACTCTACATCCATGCCAAGTTAAAATAGCTGAATGTTTAAAGAGATTTAGAGTTGTTAATTGCGGTCGTCGTTTTGGTAAAACTGTACTAGCCTGTGAAGAAATGATCGGGGTAGCTATCTCTAAGAAAGGCCGGCGGGTTGCTTATTATGCACCTACTAGAGATGATGCTCAAGATATTATGTGGGAAATGCTATCGAAAAGATTAGAAGGAATAGCAGTATATACTAATAAGAGTCGTTTAGAAGTAAAGATTAGAACTCAAGACGGCGGATATTCAATTATTACCCTATATGGATGGGAAGCTACGCAAGAGAGACAGAAAGGAAGGGGCCTGGCGAATGATTTTATTGTTTGTGATGAGGTTTCTCAGTATAGAAATTTTACAATTACATGGAACGAAGTATTAAGTCCTACTTTAATTGACAGAAAAGGTTCAGTGTTATTTATTGGAACCCCTAAAGGATTTAACCACTTCTACGATTTAGCTGAGAGATACCACGAGTCAGAAGATTGGGCTTATTTTCACTTTACCAGTTATGATAATCCGCATATTCCAGCTTCAGAGATAGAGAGAGAGAAGCTAACAATGCCTTCAGATACATTCGAACAAGAGTATATGGGAGATTGGAGGAAGAGAACAGGATTAGTTTATAAAGAATTTAATCGAGATATACATGTTAGCAAAGAAAAACCGACCAAAATCAATGAAACAATTCTTGGGATCGATTTTGGGTATACAAACCCGTCAACAGTCCTCCCAATCGATATCGACGGAGACACCCACTTCTGGATTAGCAAAGAGTGGTACGAGACGAAACAGACCTCAGAGCAAATTGCTGAAATTGCCCTCTCGTTTAGAGCACAAAAAGCCTATCCGGATCCAGCAGAACCAGACCGAATTAAAATCCTCAGAGAAAAAGGGATCAACGTCAGGCAAGTCTCGAAAGACATCGTAGCAGGAGTAGATCACGTCAGAGAGTTATTTAAACAGAATAGAATTCATATACACCCAAATTGTAAGATGTTAATTCAAGAACTGGAAACCTATCATTATCCTGACAATAAAGTGGGATTAAATGCTAAGGAATTACCAGTAAAAGAAGGAGATCATTTAATGGATGCTTTAAGGTATGCACTCTACACTAATAAACCTATAATAGTTGAGGAAGATAACACCGAGACTTATTACGAGGATTTTTAATTAAAAAAACATGATGAAACAGAAAAAAGTTGGTAAAGTGCTTGAAGATAAGGGGAAGAAAATAGCTGACGTTCTATTTTCAGAATTAAAGAATTATCAGCAAACAAATAAAACACAAAGGAGTGAAATTAATGACATCTATAATGCTTATATCGGCAAAATGGATGATGTTAAGAAAGTTCCTTATTTTGAACCAATTTCAATACCTAAACTAAGGACCGAAGTATCTTATATCGTTCCTTTTATTTTTTCAGGAAATCCTGAGTTAGAAGTACAGGGAATTGGAGTAGAAGATAAACCTATTGCTTCTATATTAGAGAAGATAGTTAACTTCAGACTTCAAACAATTCCTAAAGCCTATGAGACATTAGAAAGTTGGGTTAAGCAATCAACTACTTTCGGGACTTCTATTATGAGAGTTAATTGGCGTTTTGAAACAGAGACTAGAAAAGAACAAGATGAAACAGGAGAAGAGGTAGAATACGAGGTTCCTACTATAGATGAACCAGAACTATGTGTTCCTAATGTTTTAGATGTTTATTATAATCCTGTTTTAGCAGATATTTATAATCAAAATTCGATTATTTTCAGATCTGTATTGCCAATAAAAGATATTAAAGATAATGAGATATATGATTTTGAAGGACCTCAAGGTTTGAATAGAGAGTTAATTCAAACTAAAGATCAAGCGGGTTCTGATAAAGAGAATTCTTCTGTTATGTTAGATGATGAAGGAATGGATGTTAAAGCAACCTCTGAAGGAACGGTTGAGGTATACGAGAGAGTAACATCAGAAGGAATTCAAACAGTTGTCGATGGAGCTAAGAGACTAACTATCAGGAATAGAAAAACAGATTATGACTTCATTAATTGTGTTAAATTGATCCATGAGCCTAACTGTATTCCTAACCGCTTTGATGGTTTCGGTGTTGGTCAGAATACTCTAGGACTTGCTAAAGCATATCATTCTATCGTAAATCAAACTAAACAGAATGTGACTTTAGCTAACAACCCTATGTTCTATGGTAGAAAAGGTGCTAATATAAAGAAGAAAGAGTTAGTTGCTAAGCCAGGTGGATTTATAACAGTAGACGGTGATGGAGCAATTGATAAGGATTTTAAGCAGGTTGTCTTTCAAGATGTTAAAGAAGGAGCATTAAATTTCGCTGCACTTTTAGATAACGAACATAAGAGAGCTTCTGGAGCAAATGATATTTTACAGGGTGCTACTAGTAATGAGACCTTAGGTCAAGACGAACTAGCTAATGCTAATTCTTCTAATCGTTTTGAATTGATTCAACGTAGATTTAAAGAAGCTTTAAGCAATGTTGCTAGAATGTTAATTGTTTTAGAATTAAAGAATTTGCAAAGTCCTGAAGCAGATATTCTAAGAATATTCCCGGATGAAATACCTCAAGTAGATCAAGAGACTGGACAAACAATAATGGCTCCAGGTTTTAGAAAACAAATATTTGATGTATTAAAGAGCGGTGCTGAAGATATTAAATACAATATAAAAATAAAAGGTGGAACTACTATTGCTAAAAATAAAGATGTTCAGATAAAACAATTGCTTGACTGGTATGATATTTTCGCAGATGTTTTACCACCTGAACAAAAAATTGAAACAGCCAGAAAGATATTAGAATTGAGAGGTATAGATGAAATTGATAAATTAGTTCCAGGGGTTGCTGAGATGAAGCAAGAAAGAGAAGATCAGCAAATGATTGATGCAGGACCTCAACAAGGAGGTAATTTAACCTCAGGTAATAGAGGTGCTGATAATGGACAAGCTATAGGTCAATCAATTAATCCAAAATAATGACAGAAGAAAAAGATTTAGTAAAAGCAGGTTTAACTGAATTGCAAACAGTTAAAGCAATGATTGAAGATCCTTTATTTCAGAAATATATCAATGATCCAATAAAGAAAAGGTTATCGCTTTTAGGTAAGAGTTATGATTGCAAAGATATGAATGAATTATATTTTATCAAAGGTAAAGCAAAAGGTTTAAACTATCTGTTAAAATTAATGAAAGCAATTCAAACAGATTGCGATAATGCATTACATGATTATGAAGAAATTGAATAATTGAACTCTCAGAAAGTTACTCTACCAATCTGAGTGTTTAAGTATAAAAGTCGAGCATTCACTATAGAAAGGATAATTAGACTATAGTAGTATTAATCTAATAGAAAAATTATGGAAAATATTAACGATGTAGACCCTTTAGAAGCTGCTGACGTTACGGCTGCTCCGGGACAATCTCAAGAAGTTAATACCCAACCACCTGAAACGACTGATACTCCTAGTAACGAAGGAGCCAGTGAAGAAGAAGGTGGAGAAGTATCAAACCCTTGGGATGATGACCCAAAATTTAAAGGCAAAAGTCCTGAAGATATTTATCAAGCATACCAAGAATCACAGAAGGTTATTGGGCAAAACAGTAATAAAGCTGAAGTTGCAAACTTGATAGAAAAAAAATATGGACTTACTCCTGAACAATTTAAGGCCAAAATAGAGGCTCAAGAAGAACATGATCGTCAAGAAAGATATCAGAATGATCCAACTGCAGAAATGAGTGATAAAGTGCAAAATCTAGAGGATAAGATCACTAGACAAGAACACGAAGTTGCTTATAATGCTGAAGAGAAAGTTCTAGATAAGTTTCTTGCTTCCGATGAAGGTAAAGCTTATGCTCCCTTTAAGGAAAAAATCTTTAAGCTAGGTCTTGGTTCTGAACAAGATAAAAGTTATGAAGATATTGCGAAAGAATGGTTTGGCGAGGCTCGATCCCAAGGGCAAAACGATGCTTATAACAAGATTGAGACAAAGAAAATGACACAGGCTACTGGCGTAAGTAATAAAGCTCCGGCTGGAAAGCCTACGCTTGAACAGTTAAAAGGAATGTCTTCTGCAGAGCAGGCACAAATTTTATCTTAAGCTTGTAAAAATGTTATGGGCGATGTATTAACCCAAATATCCACAATGTCCCCAGAAATGCAAATTCATTATGATACTGTATTTTTGGAAACTGCGGATTTAGTAAGGAAATATGACATGCTTGCTATTAGCAAAACTATGCCTAAAAACGGCGGACAGAGCATTCGATTTACTCGAACAGTTCACTTCTCCGTTGTAACAGCTGCTTTAACTGAAGGAACTAACCCAACTGCTGTTGGATTTAGTTCAGAGAATGTTTCAGCTACTGTTGCAGAGTATGGTTACGGAACAAAAATTTCATCTCTATTCGAATTGACGACTATTGATACTGGTTTGAAAAACAAGACAAAAGAACTTGGATATCACGCTGGTCTATCTTTAGACACAATTCTACGAGATGTTATGGTAGCAGGTGCTACTGCACAATATGCAGGATCAAAATCAAACATCACAGATGTCAACTCAACAGATACTTTATCTGTTACAGAATTGAGAAAAGTTGCCAAGACTCTTTTCGAAAATGCTGCTCCTACTTGGGAGAATGGTATGTACCGAGGGATCCTATCTCCTACAGGACAATATCAATTGCAAGGTGACGCTACCGTTGGAAACTGGGTAAATGTAAATATTTACAACGACGGAAAAAATGCAGAACTTGTTAAAAAAGGTGTTTTAGGAAGGCTTATGGGAATTGACTTAATTCCAACCAATAACGCTTATTCCGCAGCTACTGTTGGTGCTGGTGCTTCAACCACTGGTTACCATGAATTAGTTGCTGGTAAAGGTGCTGTTGCAGAGATTGATATTTCAGGTCAAGGTGGAGATTATATCATCCACAAGAAATCTGGAAGTGGTGATACATCTAATCCTCTTAATATGTATTCTACGTTAGCATGGAAGGTAGACTCCTATGTTGCTAGTATACTAAACGATGATTGGATAGTTGATATAATCCATCAATAGGATTGTTTCAAGCGGTAACCTCAAGAAGCCGCTTGAGATTGAGGAAACAATCTATAATAAATTAACTCTATTAAAATGAAGGAAAAAATTGGAAACATTACCCCTTTAGGCAGCAGAACAGTTTTAAAGGTAGAAAAAATTACGAAGAAAGATAAAGAAGGAAACGAATATACTGATCTTTCTCGTCAAGCTTTAGTTTTAGCCACAGATAACTCTGATTTAGGAGTTAAAAAAGGCGATATTGTTTACTATAACCCTAGAGGTTGTATTAACATCGAAGCTAAAGAGACTAAAAAAGATATGGTTTTAATCGTTGATAACTGCGACTTATATGGAAAACTCTAAAAGATTTGAAGAAGTAATTAAGAAATACGGCTTTAAAATTCAAAAAATTGCCTTTAGACCTGAAATTAGATCAGTTCAATTCCAGAATAAGCATTTAATGACAATTCCCAAAATAATGTATAATCATCCGATACCTGGTTACAAGGATATGGCTGGTTTAGTACACCCTGACTATTATGATTGCGAAACTAAAGCTTTAGCTTGGAATATGAATGTTAAAAGAACTGATTTTATGGAAGAAGATTGGATATTAGAACGTATTTTTGACAAACAATTGAAAGAAAAAATGGTTTAATTAATAAAAAGACTCTATGAAAATTTTAGCGTGGACTAATGACTGGGCAAGACCTAGTTGTGACGGCAAGTTTGGCGGTATCGGTTGGTATCGTATAATTAACCCTTTAGAAAAAATAGGAGCAGACGTTGAAAGAGGTGAATTCCGTATTGGAAAAGGAGATGATGCTCTGAAGATGAAAGAAAGAGGAGACATCTGGGTTATGAAACAAATGGGAAATGTAGAAGCTATGATTTTAGTCCAAACTAACGCTAAATTTACTGGAGCAAAACTAGTATTAGATCTAGACGATGATCCATTTACTGTTGATAAGAATCATCCTCAATATGATTATCATAAGGAACATGAGGAAATGTCTAGAGTTCAAATAGAACAAGCAGATCACATAATTGTATCGACTGAACCTTTAAAGAAGGTTGTTCAAAAGTACAATAAAAAGGTAACAGTAATCCCAAATGCTATCGATATTAGTATTTGGGATTCTCTGACTAGCGATGTAAGAACAGACGGACGTATTAGACTAGGTTGGATTGGTTCTGCCTCACATTTAGCTGATAGAAAAGTTGTTCAAAAAGCAATAGCTATTATTCAAAAAAAGTATGATAATGTTGATTTTTATCATGCTGGAATGTGTATAACTGATCAAAAAAACAAAAGAGAGTTCAGTTTCAAGGGAACAAAGGGTTATGAAGAATATCCTAAGTTTTTAAAAGATTTAGATTTAGATATTGCAATAGCTCCTATCAAAGATACAGCTTTTAATCGCTCTAAGAGTAATATTAAGTGGTTAGAACATGGAATGTTAGGGACTCCTATGGTTTTATCAGATGTTAGACCTTATTCTGACTCTGTTGAGCATGGGGTTACCGGTTTTTTAGCAAAAACTCAAAAAGACTGGGTAGAATATCTATCTAAACTAATTGAAAGTAAAACTTTAAGAAAAGTTATTGGAAATAATGCAAATACTGTGATTAGAGAAAAATGGGACATTAAACAGCAATTACCTAAGTATGAAGAACTTTTTGAAGAACTGACACCTAAAAATATAACAGTTTATACCGCAATTACTGGAAAATATGATAAATTAAGTACAAGAAAGATAAAAGGAGCCAATCAAGTTGCATTTACTGATCAAAAATCTGAAATATGGGACACTAAAAAACCTTATGACAAATTTAAAGATGGAGCTAGGAACTCTAGGATCCAGAAGATCATGCCTCACCTGTTTTTAGATACAGAATACTCTATTTATATAGATGGTAATATAGAATTGAGATATCCGCCTGAAAAACTAATAAAAGAAGTGTTAGGCGAGAAAGATATTGCTGTTTTCCGGCATATTGGACGAGATAGTATTTATGATGAAGCAGTTGCGATTGCTGGTTTGAAAAAAGAGACAGTTCCAGCATTAACAGAACAATTAAAAGCATATTCTAAGAGAGGAATTAAAGAACACGCTGGTTTATGCGAATGTGGTGTTATTATTAGACGTCATACAACTAGAATTAACGATTTAAATGAAAAATGGTGGGCAGAATACTGTAGATTTAGTAAAAGAGACCAAATGTCATTCCCAGTTGCATTTCCTTTAGAAGAAGTTAAGCAAATGGAAGGTAGTGTTCATAAGAGTGGTTATTTTAAAATTATTAATCATAAATAAAATGATACCTTTTACACCAAAAGTTTATTTTATGCCGATAGGTAATCAAGATACTGCTTCTTCTAGACTTAGAGTTTGGAACATTCAACCTTTTATTGAAAATTCTGTTGTTGGAATACCAGAGAATTATCATAAAGGAGACGTTTTGATTATTCAAAAGACACCAGTTATAGATGAATTAAAAAAAGCTAAAAAACAAGGAGCAAAAGTTATTTATGATATAGATGATAGATATTATAAAGATCAGAAATATGCTGAAATGGTTGAAAGAGCTGACTTAGTAACTGTTGATACTGAAGAAAAGAAAAAAGAGATATCTAGAGCTTTCGTTGTTCCTGATTCTTTAGATTGGGACGGAACAAAAAAAGAGAAGTATGAAAATAATGGTATTATTGGTTGGACTGGTTATGGAAACAATTCTCAATACATGAATGAAGTTGAAATTCCTAAAGATATGAATTTAAGATTGATAACTTCTTCTGATTGGGGTAGTTATTATACCAAAGAAGCGCAATCTAGACCTTGGAGTTTAGCTATGGTTGATAAATATTTAGCAGAATGTGATATAGGTGTACATTTTTTACCAAAAAGACGTTTTGAAGAGGTTAAAGGAATGCACAAACTACTTAAGAATTGGGCAATTGGACTTCCAACATACACTTCAGCTATGCCAGATTACGTAAAAGCTATGGAAGAAGCAGGCTTAGGAAAAAAGTATATTATAACTGAAGGAAATCAGATAAAACAAATTAATAGTAAATCTGATATTAAAAAAGCTAGACGATATGCTATGAAATATGAAGCAAAAAATATAGCTAAAATTTGGAATAATATAATCAATAAAGTATTATCATGAAAGATATAGCGTGGTTAGGTTGTGGTGAGTTTCCGATGGAAGGTGCGATTAATGTAGATATCAGAAAATTACCATGTGTTGATGTAGTATCAGATGTTAGAAAACTACCTTTTAAAGATGGGGAATTAAAAGGAGTAGCTTCTAGAAATTTAATAGAACATTTTGGTAGACATGAAATAGTTCCAATGTTAAAAGAATGGGCAAGAGTAGTAGAAAAAGATGGTTTTGTAAGAGCTGAAACAGTTGATGGTGGAAGATTGATGGATAAATGGAGAGTAATGAAAGAAGATGAATTATTAGATGGTCTTTTAGGAGCTCAAACTTATGATGAAAATTTTCACAAGATGGTTTTCTCAGAAGATATTATAAAAAGATGTTTCGATGAAGCTGGATTGAAATGTGATATTGAATGCTTCGAACATAGGGAAATACCTAGGTTTATTGTTAATGGAACAAAAAAATGAACGTATTAAAACCATGTTTCTCAAAGAAACAAATTAAAAATATTCAAAGAGATTTAGGCGATATTTTA
>Ga0208647_1000385_pt1 | contig 13643 bp, 20 predicted proteins | sample AntAceMetag02UKA_FD_184765 | JGI IMG/M metagenome (GOLD analysis project Ga0208647, IMG submission 184765) | Saline lake microbial communities from Ace Lake, Antarctica - Antarctic Ace Lake Metagenome 02UKA (SPAdes) (version 2) | ecosystem: Environmental > Aquatic > Non-marine Saline and... | reverse complement strand
AATATTTTGACTTACTTCATAAGCTACTAAAGTTCTTTCCTTATTTTGAGGAGGACAAGAATCTGCAAAACATCGAACTTCTTTTGTCCACCATTCATAACGAGGATAAATATTATATCCTGTTGTTTTAATATCTTTTTCATTTATATTTTTTTCATTCAAAAAAGCTAGAACAGCATTCATTTTCTCTGTAGCTTTTTCTTGAGCCTGTTCTACTGTTTTAGCTTCTTCTTTAACTGAAAAAGAAAAATTAGCAATATCCGGCACAGCAGAAACTTCTCCTTCTCCTGTTACCGTAATAGTATTACGAGCCATAATATCTTGCCCTATAAATTTATTTTCTTTTAAAGCTCCGTATGTTTTAACGAATAAAAACAAAGCTAAAACTATTAAAACCAATCCCACAACCTTCATTAATTTGTGTAAGCAGTCTTCACAACTCCCTAAACAACACATATTTTTTTCTTCTTCCATATTTTTATTTTTTAATTAATAATAATTTTTTAAATTATATAAAAATATATTATTACATAATCTTTTTATAAATCCTCACTTTAAATTATATGAAGCAAGCATATAATTCATGCATTCGGATTATATAAAAATATATTATTACATAATCTTTTTATAAATCCTCACTTTAAATTATAATTTTTAAACTTGCCCAAGTCCCTAAAATTCCTACTAAATATTTAGAAATATTAACCACATCCACTGGTACATTCCCATAATAAGGGTGGGCTATGTATACAACCATAATAGATAATAGTAATATAATTCCTAAAATTCTTTTTAACATTTCTTTATTATATCAAATTTAATTTATTTATACAGGTTACTGTGCTTTCCTATTCTTAAAAATATATAAACACTATTTTTGTTAATTGTATAAATAGCTCTTAAATCTCCAGTAATATTTATACTTCTACAATTATCAAAAACACCATTCAGACAATGATTACTCAACCTAATATCGTTAGTATCAGAAATAAAAATATTAAGTTTCTCTTCAAAGTTCTTTTGATTTTTTTGTGATAATTTTGAAAATTGTTTTTTAAATCTTTTATGATAATCAATTTTCATAATTATTTATTAAGACTTTTCATCATATCACTAGCATTTTTGAAAGGTCCTGCTAAATTTTTCTTGTTAGAAACATCAAATAAACATTTCTTTAATATTTTTTCTGTCTGTTCGTTAGGAACTAAACCGCTAGTAAGAACTACTCTTTTATCTCTAATTATTTGTTTTAAAGAGGCATTCAAAAAACCACTAAGAGTTAATCCCATATCTTCTGCTATTTTTTGGGCAGTTTTCTTAATATTTTTATCTGCTTTAAAACTTATTAAAGTTTTTGTATTTATTTTATTCATATACCTTATTATATACTTTGGTATAAAAAAATACAACTAGAAACTTAATAAAACCTACCAATCAAATTTTTCTCCTTTAAACCAGAATTGCCCTGTCTCAGGATTAGTAATTGCAAAGTTAAAAATATCTTCTGCTGATTGTTCTGGGGTTAAATTTGCCTCTTGCCCCCCTATATCTGTTTTTACCCAGCCTGGGTGTACCGCTGATACTATAATTTTACCTTTCAAACGCAAAGCTAAAGTTTTAGTATACATATTTAAAGCTGCTTTAGAAATTTTATAACTTGGGTAATACCCTATTTTATGACTTGAAATTCCCGTTTTAGCCAAAGACCCAGCTGATGAAGAAATATTAATTATATGACCTCCTTCATTTATTTCAGATAAAAGTTTCTCCGTAAGATCAATTGTTCCAATTAAATTAATTTCCAAAGTTTTTCTCAATTTCTCAATTACAACTTTTTCTTCATCGGTATCAATCATAGCTCCTGCATTATTTATAAATATATCTATTTTTTTACCCAAATCTTTTATCTGAGAAACACAATTATCTATATCTTCTTCAAGTAAAAGATTCATATGAAAAACTTTTAGATTATCATGAGAATAATCAACTTGTTCCGCTAAAGAAGTTCCTATTACAAAATACCCTTCATCCAAAAATTTCAAAGCTGTCGCTTTCCCTATCCCACTATCCACCCCTGTAATTAAAATTGTTTGCATCCCGTTAGAGATAATTTACAAAAAGTAAATAATCTTAAATTAAGCTAATAATTTCAACCCCGTCAAATCTCTAACGGGATTCATATATTTATTATATCAAAAATATTTTTCTTCACATCCTTTTTTAAAATTTACAAATCGATATAACATAAAGAATAAATCTGAAAGACGATTTAAATAAATTAAAATATTTGAATCTAATTCTTGTTTTTTGTTCAAAGTAACAGTTTTCCTTTCTACTTTCCGAACAATAGTTCTTGTATAATTTAAAAAAATAGCTAACTCAGATCCTCCTGTAATAATAAATTTTTTAAGTTCAGGAATTTCCTTTTCAATAAAGTCAATATTTTCTTCAAGCCATTTTATATTTTCCTCTTTTATATGTTTATCAGCTCCTACAATATTAGATTGAATAATAAAAAGGTCTTTTTGAATTTTTTCCAGAATCTCTTCCAGCTTTAAATCAAGAATTTTTTCATCAAAGTTTTGAGCTTTTGTTTTACAAACCCCAATCAAAGAATTTAACTCATCTAAAACTCCCAAAACTTCAAAAATTTGGTTATCTTTTGAAAATCTCTCTCCTCCAAAAATCTCCGATTCTCCCTTATCCCCTTTGCCTGTATAAATCATTATTAAAGTATATCAAAAACACAAAAACTAAACACCCCAATGATTTGGGGTGTTTATTTTTTGTATTCTGGGGTGCCTAGAGAGGATCGAACTCTCGTCACCGCCTCCACAGGGCGGAGCTTTACCACTAAGCTATAGGCACCATAAATTTATCTTTTCCTTCTTTATAATGATGAACAAGATGGTGGCAATTATGACATAACCATACTAAATTTTCAACCTTATTATTGTATCTATCCTTATCTAAGTGGTGAACCGCCATTACCCTTTCATCTGAGTTCCCACACAACTTACAAATTTTCGGGATATTATGTCTCCCTAAGACACTTCTATAAGATGATCTCCCACCATTCCAATTTCCATGCTTTGGTCCAATAAATTCTTGATTTCTCCATTTTGTTTGACAAGATTTACTACAAAAATATTTACCACTTTTAGATTTTTTCAAATCTCCCTTACTTTTATATACTTTCTTCCTACATAAAAAACATTCTATTTCCTTTCCTTTTCTCATATCCAATCCTCGACATTTTATAGAACAAAATTTACCTTGACCTTTTGCTACATAAAAAGGTTTTGTTATAAATTCTTGTTTACAAACTTTACATTTTTTAATTAAAGGCATTAATATAATTATATCAAAACAAAAACCTATGTAAATACCACAGAATGTGGATATAAACCACAAACTGACATACTTACAATATATAATTTAGAAAACAAAAAGGATCGACAGAGCCGACCCTTTTAGAATTTAATAAAGTAAATTTATTTTTCCTCCTTTAATTCTTTTTCTAAAACCTCTTTTTCTATTTCTTCAGCTTTTTGTTCTACATCTACTTCTGTTTCTTTATTTTCTTCTACAATTGATTCTTCTTTAACTTCTTGCTCTGCTTTTTCCGCATCAACTTTAGCCTGTTCTACCTCTTTCTCTTTTCTAGCTAATTCTTCAGTTTCACTTTTTGTAGAAATAGTTACCATTTTCATCTTTCTCATTTGTCGTCTAATTTCTCTAGCCACCTTATCTCTAATGAAATAAAGTTTTGATCTTCTCACTCTAGCTCTTTTAATTATTTCAATTTTATCAATCATTGAAGAATAAAGTGGAAAAATTCTTTCTACCCCTACTCCACTAGCTACTTTTCTAACTGTAAAAGTTGCTCCGGCTTCATTTCCATGCTTTCTAGCTAAAACTAAACCTTCAAATGCTTGAGTTCGAGTTTTTCCTTTTTCTTCAATTTTTACCCAAACACGCACAGTATCACCAGCTCGAATACCAAGTTTTTTTCTATCCTCTATATTTACTGATGAGATTTTAATTGTTTCTAAATTCATGAGCCAAACTTTATCACAAATAGACTTATTCTGCAATAAGTCCCTTAAGGACTCTTATAAAATACTTTCTTTTTAATAGTTTAAAAAAATCTAGTTAGAGTAATTTTGTAAGAAATCTCTAGCTTTTTTGAAGTCCGTTGGTAATTTAGCTTCAACTTTTATTTTTTCTCCATTTAACAAAGCAAATTCTATTGAACTTGCATGCAAAGCTACTCTTTTAAAACCTAGAGCAAAATCCCGTTTCGGAGCATATAATTTATCTCCTACAACAGGAGTATTCACAGATTTCATATGAACTCGTATTTGATGAGTCCTGCCTGTTTTTAAATCTATTTCTAAATAAGAAAACTCCCCATTGGATTCCAACACTTTATATTCTGTGATAGCTTCTCTTAAAACACCCCTAGCACCTCGTTGAGCTGACCATTGCCGAAAATCTTTTGAAGACTTTCCTATTGGTCGATTTATTTCACCTTCAGATTCTCTCATCTTTCCCCAAACAAAAGTATTATAAATTTTCTTTATTTCTTTATTTTGGAATTGTTCTTTTAAATTTAAAAAAGATTTAGGAGTTCTTGCGATTATTAAAGCTCCACTGGTTTCCCTATCTAAACGGTGAACAATCCCTGGTCGTTTAATTTTTTTTCCATTTTGTAAAATCAAAGGTTCACCTACATTTTTTGTGTTAGGATAATTTTCTAAAATCCAATCACAAAGATTCGGTTCTTTAGTTCGTCCGTCGGCGTGTACTACTAAACCCGCTGGTTTATTTACCACTAAAACTTTATCATTTTCAAATAATATTTTTATTCTCATTGTTATATTTTTAACATAAAAATAATATAATTGACAATAAGTTTAGTTTGAAGTAACCTAAATTCAGATTGTAAGAACTAACAACAAACTAAAATAACAAGGAGATTAAAATGGCTGAAACAAAATCAACAGAAATCAACCCAGATGATGTTGTTAATACCATCAAAAGAACAACGAGAATTATTGTTGCACCAAAAGAAGAGTTGCGACACACTTCTACAAAAGGTAGTCTTGTTGTTTTTATTCCAAAAAAAGGACGAGGTGCCGTTAAAGACGAAGATAAAGGACCTTGGTTCATTTTATCCATGAAGTCAAAAAAACCTAAAGGGTTCCTCAAAGAAAGTTCTCAGTTTCTAATCAAAGCTGGAGCTGAATGTTCTGAACCATTTTGTGTTTTAGTGTTAGAATTTTAAAACAAAGATTAAGTGGCTTTGACTGATTTTGGGTCAAAGCCACTTGTTTTTTTGTTAAAAAAAATATAATATATAAGCACTTGAATAAGGGCGATTAGCTCAGTTGGTAGAGCAGTACATTTACACTGTAAAGGTCGGGGGTTCGAATCCCTCATCGCCCACAAAACCACATTACAAAAACCCAGCCAATTGGCTGGGTTTTTGTAATTTGTGCCCCCGGTAGGAATCGAACCTACATCGAGAGATTAGAAGTCTCTTGTTCTATCCATTGAACTACGGGGACAATATTTACATCAAAAATATACCACTAATTAACCTTTAAATCAATATTAAATAAATAAAATTAAAAGAATTACAGCCAATATAGCTAAAGTTATATAATTAAAATATTTAAAAGCATAACGTGCCATTTGTTTCCCAAAACATTTTACTAAATAACCCACCATAAAAAATCTCATTCCTCTTCCAATAAAAGAAGCTAACATAAAAGTAATTAAATTTATATGGAAAAACCCAGCTGAAATAGTAAAAACTTTATAAGGAATAGGGGTGAAGGCAGAAATGAACACCGCCCAAAAAGCATTATTAGCAAATAAAGTAGCTACAGTTTGCATTTGAGCTTGTAACCCATAAGTATTAATCAAAAATTCTCCAATTAAATCAAAAAAGAAAAAACCAAAAGTATAACCTAATAAACCTCCTAGAACTGACATAATTGTCGTTATCCAAGCATAATAAACCCATCTAACTCCATTGTTTATTAAAATAGCTAATAAAAAAATATCTGGAGGAACAACAAAAAAAGAAGCCTCTGTGAATGAAAAAACAGCCAACCAAAGTTTTGCATTTTTACCTTGAGAATGATTATGAGACCAATCTTCTAAAGATTTTTTTATTTTATCTAAAAATTTAAACATGTTCTAAATAAGATTTAAGTATTAAAGCCGCTGCTGAAGCATCAATTTTCTTTACATCTTCTTGTAATCTTCTAGCTTCCATACTTGTTAAAAATTCAGGTTCTAAATGAACAGGGATATCAGAATTTTCCTCTAAAAGTTTTTTGAATCTTAAAATGTCTTTTTGAATTAAGTTTTCTTCTCCGTTCAAATTTTTAGATTCCCCCATCACAATAGCTTCTATTTTATCTTCTTCACAAATTTTCAAAACATTTTTCAAGAGAGCTTCATTATTATCTAAAACTGTTTTAGCAAACGCTAAATTTCCACCATCGTCTGAGACAGCAACCCCTACATTTTTTTTACCATAATCAATTCCTAAGTATTTCATCATATTTTTTCTAAAACAAAATAAACAGAGTCTTCTATTACTCCATTATTATTTACAACAATTTCATTTTCAATATTAACATCTTCTAATTCTTTTCTTAAATTCTCAAAATCCTCTTTTGTATTTTTTATTTTTCGTTCTCTTCCCTCTTCAACTTCCAAAAGTTTTTCTAAATCTCTTTTTATGAGAAAAGATTTCACCTCTATATCTTTTTCTTTACAAAAACTTTGAATTTGCTGAATTAAATCTTTATCGTTAAATAATTCTTCTACAATTACGATTTCTTCGCCAATTTCAAATAATTCTTTAATTTTTTTAAAAATCTTATCATAAGCATATTGAAAAACATCTTCATTTTCAGAATTAGAATTCTGCTTCATAAAATTTCGTTTAAAAGTATCTCCAAAAACAACAGGAATATTTAATCGTTCCTTTAACTTTTCCGCTATAGTAGATTTACCACACCCAGGCAAACCTCTTAAAATAATTAATTTCATATATTGTCTATTCTACCATAATTAAAACAAACCATAAGCGAAACAAATTTTTACAGTTTGTTTTACTTATGGTTTGTAAGGGTTTATACACTTGTCATCAACAAGCACATCAAACCTCATTTTTCCAAATTGAATGGAATGGTAATTCACTCCAAATTTTTCGAGAAGTTGAACCGTCTCACTATACTCTCCAATAGGACGAGCCGTATAGAGAGCTACAATCAATGAATCATCTTTAAACAACTCATTGACTACTTTTATATTTTCCAAAAAAGGTTCAGGTTCTTCACTAGATTCCACTGGAATAAAACTCCAGAGTGTCTCGTCTAAATCAAAAGCGATTATATACTTATCTCTTTTGATTTTCTGATTTTTTACTAACTCTCGGATAGAGAGTAATAATTTTGTATTCATTTTACCCTCCTTTTATATAAAAATTTTAAATTTCTAACTGTTTAAATAATACCATAAGTCTGACGGGAAGTAAAGCTTTTGACATCTAATTTTTTATTTCTCTATACAAATCAAATACTCTTTATTTTTACCTTTAGTTCCTACAATCGGAGATTCAATAACTTCAGAAAAATTTAATCCTAATTCTGTAAAATCTTGTTTTATTTTTTCGACTACTTCCAACAACAACTCTTCAGGGACTCTTCCTTTTCTCAATAGAATTTTATTAATTTCATAATGGGGTTTAATTAAAGAAATTATTTTTCCTTTGTCTTTTAACAAAAATAAAGCTTGGGGAATTATTAATCTTTGAGGAGTCCAACTTACGTCAATAGAAATGAAATCAACTTTTTCGGGTAATTCTACATGTAGAGCATTTACTCCTCCCAAAAATTCGACCCTCTCATCTTCTTTTATTTTCCATTCTAAAATATTTTTTCCCGTATCAACTGCATAGACTTTTTTAGCTCCTTTTTGCAAAAGACAATCAGTAAAACCTCCTGTGCTACAACCTAAATCGGCACAAATTTTTCCTTTTACATCAATATCAAATTTTTCTAAAGCAAATTTAAGTTTAGTACCTCCTCTAGAAACAAACTCTGGTATTTTAATATTATCAAAAAATTTATTCATTTTAAAAAACTAAAAGATCAGGAGCTAGTAGAAGAAATAGTCCTAAAATTATCATTAGAATTCCTCCAATTAAAGAAGATAAGTTGGAATATTTTTGACCTACTGCATAGAATTTACTAAATCCATATAGAGCTAAACCAAAAATCAAAAAATCATCCAACATGTAAGAGAAAGTATAAAGTAAAATATAAAATTGTTCAGCAAACAAACTTAACTGATTCAATTCTAAAACTTTTGTAAACGCTTGTGGAATTCCAATTGAACAAGCAAACTCAATTATATTTACAGATAAGGCAACTCCTATTATTCCTAGAGCTGTCAAAATTCCCATTGGTCTATTTATTAAATTTTTAATTTTAGATTCAGTTTTTGACTGTTTATTTATATCAGTATCACAGATTAATTGACCTCTATTTTTCCAGTATCTATACAAAAAATACATTCCTGCACCTACAGCTAACAAACCAATAGCTGGGGTGACAATTCTATCTAAACCTATAAAATCCCAGGTTTTAAACCAAAAATTTAAAATTACCCAATACATTATGGTCTCGGATAAAATAAACAAACCAGCTACCTGAAACATTTTTTTTCTATCTTTAACTTGCCATAAAATCAAAAGAAAAGTCATCAACACCCACATAGCACAAGGATTAAAACCATCGACTAACCCTAAAATAAAGGCGAGAGAAAAAATAGAGAAATCTTTTAAATTTATCACTCCTATAAAAGGTAATTTAAATTCAAAATTTTGTTGAGGAATTAATTCTCCTTGAGAGTTTTTTATTCCTAATTTATTTTTTTCTATTAAAGAAATTATTTGTTGTCCTGTAGTTTCTACAGTATCAAATCCTTGGAAAATATCTTCACCTATAATAGTTGTTGGAGTTACTTTTGGTAAATCGTATTTATTAGTTAATAAATCAAATTGCTGTCTATTCCCTTTTTCTGCAATATCTACAACAATTAAATTAAAATCATCTCGTTTAGTAATTAAGTCCTCAAAGAAAGACATTTCTTTTGCACAGAAAGAACAATCATCTCGTTCAAATAAATAAATATCCACCTTTTTTGTTTTATTAGTATTATCAATTTGAACACCCTCAGCATTAGAAATCTGAGGAAAAACAAAGCTTTGTATTAAAAATAAACCTAAAAATATCTTTCTTATCATGATTAGATTATAATATCACTATTGTTAAAAATAACAAACTAATATAAAATTATATATGAATAAATAAATTTTATATTACTAGTTAATTAAATAAAAAAAATGGATATTTTAACAACGAGTATTGATCCTACTACAGTAGGTTCAGCTTCAACTTTTCCTTTATGGGTATTAATCTTAATAATGCTATGGGTATTACCCTGGAAAGGATATTCTTTATGGTTAGCTTCTAAAAATAATCATAAAAAGTGGTTCATAACACTTTTAGTTTTAAACACTTTAGCTATCCTAGATATTATTTATATTTTCTTTATAAATAAACGTAAAAAATAAATAAGAATCTTTAAATTAAAAAAAATCTGAGCAACTTAACTAATTGAGTTGCTCAGATTTTTTATGTTTTTTTAAATCCTATTACCTACTTAATTTTTTTAAAAGATTTTCTTCTGTTAATTCTTCCTGTTCCCCTGTCTTCATATCTTTCAAAGTATAAATACCTTTAGAAAGTTCATCTTCTCCAATAAATATTGAGAATGGAATTTCTAATTTATCAGCATAACCTAATCTCTTTTTCATTTTAGATTCAATATTAAAAGAAACTTCAGTTGAAATTTTATTTTTTCTCAATTTATTTGCTAATTGAAGACTTTTCTCAAAATTATCAGTCATAGGCAAAACTAAAACTTTAGTTGGGGTAGCTGACCCAGTTTTCAAAGCTCCTTTTTCTAAGAGTTGATCAAATAAACGAGTCAATCCAATTGAAATACCTACTCCTGGTAATTTTCTATCTGTATACTGACTAGCTAAATCTTCATAACGTCCACCCGAACAAACAGAACCAATTTCAGGATACTCGTCTAAACGAGTTTCATAAACTATACCTGTATAATAATCCAAACCTCTAGCAATAGTTGCATCTATAATAAAATTAGATTCAGGTACTCCTAATTGTTGAATAAGAATAGACACTTTTTTTAATTCTTCTACTCCCTCTTCAAATTGTTCATTTTCAATTCCTAAATCTTTTAATCCTTTTATCATTTCTTGGGAATTCCCTTTTAATGAAATCAGTTTACTAATTTGTGAAATTTGATCTTCTAACAAACCTAATTCTTTCAGTTCTTGATTGACTTTTTCAACCTGCCTGCCGGCAGGCAGGTTCCTCATTTTTTCCATACGATCAATGGATTGCATTATTTTGGCTGATTTTTCTTGAACTTTAAGACTTTCGAACAAACCATTAAAAATCTTTCTGTTATTTATTCTAATTGTAAATTTATCAAAACCTAGTTTTTTAAAAATAGTATAAATAATACTTGGGATTTCAGCATCAAAACGAATATCTAATTTTTCATATCCAATAACATCAATATCACATTGATAAAATTCACGAAAGCGACCAGCTTGAGCCCTTTCACCTCGGTAAACTTTTCCAATAGAGTATCTTTTAAAAGGAAAAGCTAAGTCTCTTTGATTTTGAGCAACATAACGAGCTAAAGGCACAGTTAAATCAAACCTCATTGCTAAATCAGTATCTCCTTTTTTAAATCTATAAATTTGTTTTTCCGTCTCTCCACCAGCTTTAGCAAGTAAAACCTCAGCTCTTTCTAAAACAGGGTTATCCATAGGAATAAAACCAAAAAGTTCATAGGTTTGGCGAATAGTATCCATTATTTGATTAAAAACTATTTGCTCAGCAGGTAATAATTCCATAAAACCTGATAAGGGTTTAGTAATTAACTCTTGCTTTGAAATATTTTCTTGGATCTCTTCTTTATTTTCTTTTTTAAATATTTTGTCTAAAAACATTTTTTTTAATAATTAAATTACTTAATTATTCTTTTAATAATACCGTTTTATTAAAGATAAAACAAATATAATTAAACACCTCAGTATATTGAGATGTTTAAATAAAGGTAGATTTTTTGTCAGAATTTTGGTAATATGACTCCAAATCGACATATGATGGAGAGGTGGCAGAGAGGTCGAATGCACCAGTCTTGAAAACTGGAGTGCCTTAACGGGTACCGTGGGTTCGAATCCCACCCTCTCCGCAGTGAATACTTATTATCGGCAGACCTTAGTGCCTTCTGAAATAAGTATAAAGAAAAACACCCTTGCGGGTGTTTTTTTTGCACCTATTTACTCCAGTGCCCGAGTACCCATTCCCATTGTCTACGACTATAATCGTAACGCCAATGAGCTCTAACCCACTTAGTTTTTCCTATTGGGCGGATAGTTCGCATATTTTGCATTTTATCTATTGGCTTTATAGGTCTAATGGGTTTTATTTTTCTTATCACCATAACATTAACATTGAGGTAGAGATAAAAGATTATCTCGAGTTTCACCGTCAGTATCTGGTGCTGTTTTGATGTATGGGTTACCAAATGTTGGGCGTACCACATTTACATCAGAATATTCTCCTTGTTCCGAAACATAAAAAGAAGCTGATCCGTTTTCAATTAAACGAATAACCTCTTCTCTTGTATGTATTACTCCGCTGTATTTAACATGAGTAATGTGTTGTAGAGAACTATAAGTATCAGGTTTCCTGATATGTGTAATTCTATATTCATTCATAATAGAAATTTCTTAGTGTGGTACTTAATAATATTCCAACTATTATGTATAATATATACAGTAGTGGTTGCACACCCTACTTACTTCGGAAAAAGTACCACCCTTTTCTAAAAGAGTAGGTACGCTGGCGACAATCTCTTTATTTTAGAATGGGGATTGTCGTTTTGCGTTATGTTGCTCTATACATTATACTCGTTTTAATATAGGTGTCAAACTTTTGACTGTCAAATTATGTAAATATATTTATTGACACCTGATTCTAACTCGTGTAATATATAATATAATAATATGCACCAGATACAAAAAAAACTTGCTAAGCTGTCACAAACTCACGATTTAAGATCTTTGGGGCTTCGCCAGATAGCTAGAATGATAGGAGAAAATCATCCTCAGAAAATTAAGTACCATATGCAACAAATGGGAATTTTAGAAAAACAACCTAAATCAAAGGTTACCATGAGTGATTCACAATTAATTCCTATTCCACTTGTGGGTTTAGCTAATTGTGGAGAAGCTACTATTTACGCAGAATCTTATGACAATCAATTATTACAGGTATCACAGAGAGTTCTCCCCTCTAAGAATACTGATTTATTTGCCGTTCAAGCAGTTGGTGATTCTATGAACCAAGCAGATATAAATGGAAACAATATTGAAGATGGTGATTATGTAATAATTGACCCTAATGATAAAGATTTTAAGGACGGAGATTATGTACTTTCATTAATCAATGAGATGGCTAATATAAAAAAGTTTTCAAAAGATATCCGAAATAAACAGGTAATTCTTCTTTCAGAATCAACTGAAAATTATTCTCCAATTTATATTCATGAAGATGATCTATCATATTTTATGGCTAGCGGGAAAGTTGTTTCTGTTTTAAAATCTCCAAAGAAAAATTCAAAAGAAACTATTTTATTTAAAGATTAAGAAAAATAAAAAATGATATCAAAACTCGAAAAAAAAGTTTTGAAGTATTTATATAAAAAATACCAAAAAACTACCACTCGTGAACTTTATCGTTGCACAGAGATTTTTAAAAAATTGAGTATTAAAGGTGATTTAAGCCCTATTAGTAATAGTGATTATATAGATTTTCCTTTAGACGGTACTCATGAGTGTTATCAAATAAACTCTGTAGGTATAGATTATGCAGATAACAACTTTGGTCTTGTTAACCATTTTCTAAAAAATAAGAGATATTATATTCCTAGTTTTATTGCTATTGTTGTTGCAATTATAGGGATTACTCCATTTTTTGTGTCAGAACATAACATTAAAATATCTGTGGTTGACATTCAATATGAACTTCAAGATGAAAACAAATCTGTGATACACAGAAAAAGTTGGCAGGATAATTTAATTTTTAAAGCAGACGATAGAAACATTGATAAAATGTTAGTAAGTGTAAAATTAAGGAATTCTAGTGATTCTCAAGTGTTTTCAAAAATTGAAAATTATGAAGAAATTTTTCAAATACCTTTCGTAGTAAAAAAAGATGGAGATTTTTTTGACAAAAAATATCTGATTCCTGCTAACGGTGATTCTGGCTATATCTTTGCTATAGATATTACTCCATTTACAAGAGTGCATCCAATGTCATTAATTTCTTCAGAAGAAAAACAAGAGATCGATTTTTATAATAATAAGGGTGGGAAAATAGAAACAGCTAAAATAAATATAGCCGATACTTATGGAATAACAATTCCTTACAAAATAGGAATTTATA
>Ga0208647_1000383_pt1 | contig 13692 bp, 15 predicted proteins | sample AntAceMetag02UKA_FD_184765 | JGI IMG/M metagenome (GOLD analysis project Ga0208647, IMG submission 184765) | Saline lake microbial communities from Ace Lake, Antarctica - Antarctic Ace Lake Metagenome 02UKA (SPAdes) (version 2) | ecosystem: Environmental > Aquatic > Non-marine Saline and... | reverse complement strand
AATATCCCGGCCAACAAAAGATATCTCTAGGTGACTTCTTACATTATTATACAAAAATTAAAAAAGATTTACAAACCAATTTCTTAATTTATCTGTATTTAAAATACGTATAAACTAAAATGATTATTCCTGAGGAAAGAACTTTAAAAAATCTTTTCATCTTTTTAGAATTATCAGATTCTTTTAACTCATAAGCAGGACCATCATAAATTCTATCCCCTGAATCTGCATCTTTTAAAAAACTAGCTCTTGTTCTTCGTAAATAAAGAATCTTATCTTTCCTACTAAATTTCGAAAAAGCAGACATTAAAAATCCTAGACCACCTACCAAACATAATATAAAACTTAAAACTAACAAGATGTCTTTCATTTTGATCTCCTTAATCTTTTGAGTTTCAATTTATCCTAACATTCTATTTTAAGACTACAAAAATACATCAACAATGTCAATTAAAATTTTCGGTTATTGCATAGCCGAAAAATTAAAATATAAATTAAAAAATAGTGCAACCTGCCTACCGGTAGGCAGGTCAATTGCACTATTTTTGTTTAAATTATTTTAATTTCAATGGCGATTACTCCAAATTCTTTCTCTTGATCTTCTGTGTAAAATTTTTTATATACTTCAACACCTTCTTCAACTGAATTGGCATCAGGTAAAATTTGCTTAAAATCTTCTTGCTCTAACATTTCAGAAAATGAAACATGCTTTCTTATATCTTTTACTTCCGCTCGAACGCTGTCTGATTCTTCATTATTAAAAATTTGAATTTCATCTCCTGCTTTCAATTCACAATACAAACCTTTTTTAATCCTCCCTTCAATTATCTTTATCCCGTCTTTAATAAAACCAAAATAAGGCTCGACCCGATGGCTTTTATACAAAACTCTTCCATTTTCTAAATCTTTAAGCTTTTTCATTTTGTTTATTCATGCAACATTTTTTGAATTTTTTTCCTGACCCACACGGACATTTATCATTTCTCCCCACTTTTTCCGACTTGGAAGCCCGGCTTCCAAGTGACCCGGCAGAAGTAGAAGCATTTATTTTTTCAGCTTCTTTTTGTATATTATTCATCCTACCTATCGGCAGGCGGGATTCCATTGCTTCCTTATTTTTCAAAAAAGCTTCAGTATCCAATCGAGGAATTAATTTTAAAATATGTTCATTAATAGAAGCCTGCATTTCTCGAAACAATTGCAAACCTTCCCTTTTGTATTCCACTAGCGGATCTTTCTGCCCATAGGCACGCAAATTTACACTAGAGCGAAGATAATCCATCAACTCTAAATGATCTACCCAAAACATATCAATGGTCTGTAATATCGTTTTTCTAGCTATATCTAAAAAATCTTTATCTCCTATCAAAATTCTTTTTTGAGCAATAATGTCTTTTGTTGCTGTATCTGCTGTTTCCAAAATTTCAGCAAATCTTTCACCTACCACTTTATCATCCCCTAGCAAAACATCTCTTCGTCTAGAATAAACAATCTGTCTTTGGTGATTCAAAACATTATCGTATTGTAAAATATGACGACGAGCATCAAAATGGAAACCTTCGATTTTAGTTTGGGCTGATTCAAGAGCTTTGGAAACCATTCTATTTTCAATCGGTTGATCTTCAGGAATACCCAGACGTCCCATCATAGATTTAATATTAGAAGAAGCAAAAACTCGCATCAAAGAATCTTCCAAAGATACAAAAAATTGAGTTTGACCTGCATCTCCTTGTCGTCCTGTTCGCCCTCTTAATTGATTATCAATTCTTCGAGCTTCGTGTCTTTCAGTTCCTAACACAAACAAACCACCCAAATCCAAAACTTCTTTTTTCTTAGTTTCATCAAAGGGTAACCCTCCTAATTTAATATCCACTCCACGACCAGCCATGTTAGTCGCCACAGTTACTCTTCCTTTTTCTCCTGCTTCAGCAACAATCTCACCTTCCCTGTCATGGTTTTTAGCATTTAAAATTTCGTGCTTTATTCCCTCTTTACTCAAATAAGCAGAAAGCAATTCATTATTCTCAATTGAAACTGTTCCAATTAAAACCGGTTGTCCTTTTTCATTCAATTCTTTTACCTTTCTAGCAATAGCTTGAAATTTTCCATTCTTAGTTTGAAAAATTAAATCGTTTTCATCTTCTCTCTGAATTGGTTTATTAGTAGGCAAAACTAAAACCTCTAATCCATAAACTTTAGAAAATTCTTCAGCTGAAGTTTCAGCCGTACCTGTCATTCCACTCAGCTTGTCATACATTTTGAAATAATTTTGGTAAGTAATAGAAGCAAAAGTTCTTGATTCATTTTGAACTTTTAATCCTTCTTTAGCTTCAATAGCCTGATGTAAACCTTCGGACCATCTTCTCCCTGGTTGCATTCGTCCAGTAAATTCATCTACTATTACAATAGTTCCTTCTTGTACTACGTAATTTTTATTTAATTTAAAAAGTGATTTAGCTCTAACTGCAGTTTCTAAATGATGCACGTATTTAATTCCTTTTTCAGTATAAATATTGTCTACTCCTAAAATACTTTCGGCTTTTTCAATTCCTGAATCTTTCAACGAGATAGCTTTTTTCTTTTCATCTACCTCAAAATCTGTTCCTTCTTTTAATCCTTCTGCAATCCGTGAAAACTTCGCGTATAATTCTCCTGATTCTTTATCTGGAATAGAAATAATTAAAGGAGTCCTCGCTTCATCAATCAAAATAGAGTCTATTTCATCCACAATCACAAAATTATATCCCCGTTGTCTCAAATTATCTTTATTATGTTCAATATTATCTCTTAAATAATCAAATCCAAATTCACTGTTTGTTCCATAAGTAATATCAGCTCGATAAGCTTCTTGTCTTGAACAAGGTCGTAAAAATTCTTCTACTACTTTATATGAACCTTCTTCATCTCTTTCTTGGTCATCTTCCTCTCCTTCTTTTGTTTTAATATGGGCTGCATCGTAAAGGAAAGAAGTATCATGATTAATTACTCCTGTGCTTACTCCCAAAAAAGCATAAATTTGACCCATCCATACAGCATCTCTTCGGGAAAGATAATCGTTAACCGTAACCACATTCACTCCTTTCTCAGTAAGCGCATTTAAATACACAGGCAAAGTAGCCACCAAAGTTTTTCCTTCCCCTGTTCTCATTTCAGCAATTCCACCTTTATTTAAAAGAATTCCTCCCATCAATTGAGTATCATAATGTCTTTGATCCAACGTTCTTTTAGAGACTTCCCTAACCACAGCAAAAGCTTCAGGAAGAATATCTTCCAGTGTTTCTTTTTCTTTTAGTCTAGCTTTAAATTCTTTAGTTTTAGCTTTCAATTCTTCATCTGAAAGAGCCAAAGTTTTATCTTCCCAACCATTGATTTTATCAACAATTGGTTGTAATTTCTTAACATCTTTAGCGTTTTGATCACCAAATATTTTCTTTAATTTTCCAATCATAAAGAATATTTTAGCACAAATCATAGGTTTTTTAAACAAAAACAACTTCCTTCTCCAATCTCAAACTAGTTTTTTCAAAAACATCATCCTCTATTTTTTGAGCTAGATTTTTTATTTCTTCACAAGTTCCTTTTCCTTTATTTACCAATATCAAAGCGTGTTTATCATAAACTCCTACTTCTCCCTCAAAAACTCCTTTCCAACCTAATTCATCTAAAAGCCATCCTGCTGAAATTTTATTTTTTCCCACTTCTTCAAAAACTGGGATTTCAGGAAATTTTTCTTTTAATTTTTCTAATTCATCTTTTGTAATAATTGGGTTCTTAAAAAAACATCCAGCTGAACCTAACCTATCTACCCAGGGAGTATTTTTTTCACGAAGTTCAATAATTTTCTTTCGTACATTCTTTACTGTTAAATTTTCATTGTTTTCAAAATCTTCTAAACCATTATAAGAAAAATTTGATGATTCTTTTTCGTTTAATTTTAAACCAATTTGAATAATCACCCAATTAGATTTTTTCTTAAAAATAGAATTTCTATATCCAAATCCACATTCTTCATTCATAAGTTTTTTCGTTTCTCCAGTCTCAGTATCAAAGACCTCAACCCAATCAACTATATTGCATAATTCAACTCCAAAAGCCCCACAATTCTGTACCACACCAGCTCCCACAGTCCCAGGAATCCAAGACAAATTTTCCAACCCCCATAAATTCCTTTTAGCCATTTTATAAATCAAATCATCCAAAAGCATACCTGCCCCCACTCCAACTTTCATAAAACCATCATATGATAATCCAATTACCAAGTCTTTATTTTCCATCTTTAAAACCAATCCATCAAAACCCTCATCTGAAATCAAAAGATTTGAACCTCCTCCTAAAATAAAAATAGGGAGTAAATTTTCTTTGGCAAAATTCACTCCTTCTTTTAAATCTTCAATATTTTTAACTACCCCAAAATATTTCGCTTCACCTCCAATTTTAAAAGTAGTATATGAAGCCAGTAAAATTTTTTTTTGAATTTGCATTATATTTTATAAACTTCCATTTCTAATAGCTTTAATAAATCCTTCTCCCTGTTCCATAAAATTAGGATCTAATTCTATGGCTTTTTTTAATTGAATTATTGCGTCATCCCCTCTTCCAACTTCATAATAAGCAGCTGCTAGAGTAATATATGACTGAGGGTTATTTGAATTTTGTTCTGCCAATTTTTCAGCCACAAATATCATTTTATCAAATTGTCCTGTATTTTTATAGATATTTAGGAAATTTTCATTAACTGGAATTTTTCCTAATAATAATTCATTCGCTAATTTATTATCCCCAACATAAACTGCGGCTAAAGCGTAAAATTCTCTTGCTTTGTCATATTTTGGCTCTAGTTCATAAGCTATTTTAAATAAATCTAATGCCTCATCATATTTTTTTAAATTAATTTTAGTAGTACCCATAGCAAAATAAATAGACTGTTTTTTAGGAGACAATTCTTTAGCTTTATTTAATTGAGCCGAACCCTTTTCATGATCCCCTAAATTGTTGAAAAAAGAACCAGCCAAAACTCTATTCCTAGTATTATTAGGATCTCTTTCTATTTCTTTCAAAATTTCATTCTTAGCCAATTCAAAAAAATCATTTTTTAAATCATTATCTTTATTAATATCCTCAGTTTTTATCACAAATGACATTAGTTGTTCTCGTATTTCTTGGTTAGCATAGGAGTCATAACTCAAAGCTTTTTTAAAATACTTTAGGTTTTCTTCAAGACCTTCTGAGTGTGGGCTTATCCCTAACAATAAAGATCTATTAGCTAAAACCCCTTTAGCATTAAAAAAATAAACAGAGAAAATAGTTAACATAATAATTATAGGAATAAACATTTTAGTTTTATTTTCTTCTTTTATTCTATCCAAAAAAGATTCTTTCTCACTTTTATCAAATTCTGCCGAATTATGCACGAAAGCTAAAATAGTAAAAAATAGAATATAGCTTGTTAAATTATCAAACACAAAAAGATTATGCACAAAGTAACCAGCTATTAATCCTGTGAAAATACTTTTTTCTAATACAGAAAAATTAACTCCATATTTTTTATTCCAAAGATAATACAAAATTCCACAGAAAAGAGACAGGTAGGCGAGCAAACCTAAAAATCCTCCTGCAATCAACCAGTCCATAAATACGTTATGAGTTCTATCAAACCATTCTTCTTGACCATACATTTTGGGGTTATAGTTTTGGTTAAAAACATAATTAAAATTTTCCTGTCCCCAACCCAAAACAGGTTTCTCTTTCACTCCTTGCCAAGCCATATCCCAAACCATAAAACGAGATTTAGTAGTAGTTTCTTCAAGAGATATTGACGCAAATCGATTCAAAACATGACTAGATCTTACAAAAGAAGTGTCTTTTAAAGCTATAAATCCTCCGACAAGCAAAATAGTTGCCAACAATAAACCTACTCCTATCTTTTTTATTTTTTTGTTTTCTTTTTCAAATAAAGCCACCAAAAGGGAAATTAATAATATAGCTCCAATAAATCCTAATATAGCTCCTCGAGTAGCTGTATGATAAAGGATATAAATATTTAACAAAATAGTTCCGCCATAAAACCAACCCATCAATCCTCTCCAATTATATTGTCGTCCCCACAGAAACAAAGCTATAAAAATATGAACTAACATATAAACCGCTAAGTAAGAGGCATTCCCAAAAGTAGCATCTAATCTAGAAGTTCCTTGAATAGCGTTTGCCCATCCTAATAACTGGAAAATTCCATATAAACTAACCCAAACACTTACCAATAAAGAAACATTAAAAAATCGTTGCCAAAGTTTTTGGCTTCTTAGCATCCCAACCAATATCACAAAATATCCTAACAAATGCAATAGGGTTACCCACCCTTCCATTCTCTCATAATTACTCCAAAAGCTTTTCAAAGGATTTTCTCCAAACAAATTGGCAAAAAACATAATTCCTACTAAAGAAATTACTCCTCCTAAAATCCAGGAAAATCTAGGTCTATATCTTTCGTTAAACAAAGCTAAAATCGCCCATCCTCCAACGGCTATTTCAATCAAAATTCTAAACAAAGTATTTTTCCCAACAACATAAGGGAAAAACAAAGAAGAACTAACTACTAACGGTACAAAAGGCACTATAAAAATAGCCAATAATACCGTGTTTTTTATAATATTTTCGTATTTCATTATTAATGATTATACCAAAAAAAGGACTTAATGAAAAATAAAAGCTCCTCGTATCAATCTGATGAGGTGTTCGCCTGTATTAACTCCTCGGCTCGGTAATTGAAAAATTTCGCTCCACTGCATTTCTCAATTACTCTCACTCTACGTTGTTAATAAAAACAATCACTTAAACAGTGATTGTTTTTATTGGAGAAACATTTGGTACAAATAGCCCTAGAATAAATCTAGGTGAGTGCTGTGAACGAAACACCACAGTGAGTCGGAAACACATGCTCTCTTTTACTTCACTTTAGCTAGGTTATTGCACCCTAGAACCTGTTTACAATCTCATCTCAATCAAGAATTAAAACAAACAGCTTGTCGGCTATAATCCTAGAATTTTCGCTGAAAATTCTAGAATTCTATCTCGACATGAGACTGAAAACAGGTTCTCAATGTTTCTCCTTTTCCATTATACTACATTAGAAAAAAATAAAACAATTGACATCAATTTAAAATCAATCCTTAAAAATAATCTTCTGCGTTTATTAGTTTATAGTCAGGTTTTTCGTAATTAAAAAGTTCTTCTTCTTCAAAAAATCTTTTAATCTCAATTTCTGCATTTTCTAGAGAATCTGACGCATGCACCAAATTAGATTGTCCACTCATAGAGTAATCTCCTCTAATACTTCCTGCATCTGCTTCATGTCCTTTGGTTGGTCCTACAATTAATCGTGTTGCTGAAATTGCGTTTACCCCAGCTAAAGCAATTAATACCACAGGAGATGCTTGCATGTAATTTTTCAAAGTATTGAAAAATGGTTTTTCAACTAAGTGACTATAATGTTCTTCAATTAAAATATCAGAAATCTTTGTCATTTTAACTCCAATAATTTTTAACCCTTTTCTTTCAAATCTTTGTAAAATTTCTCCAAACAAAGATCTTTGAATCGCATCTGGTTTCATTATAATCAACGTTTTTTCTTCTTGTCCTTTTTCCATAATTTTATTTTTTAATTAATAATTAATTCCATTCATTATACCCAAAATATTTTAAATTAATAGTTGAAATAAAACTTCATCTTTTTCAACTATTCACTAAATTAATTCAAATTTGAACATAGTTCGAGGAAACAAGAAAAAATAATTTGAGACGTATTTCAGATACGTTGAAAATTATTTTTTTAAACCTGCCTGCCGGCAGGCAGGGCTGACGAAGAAATATGCCAAATTTGGATTAATTTTTATCTTGTTAAGATTTCATAGCCCTGCTTAGTCACCAAAACAGTATCCTCCCATTGTGCCACATTTGAACCATCGACACTCATATAAGCATGCCCGTCATCTGCTGTAAATATTTTTCCTTTGCCCCTTGTCACTATCGGTTCTAGAGCAATCACCATTCCTTCTTTCAAAATGTCTCCACTTCCTTTTCTTCCAAAATTAGGCACAAAAGGAAATTCATGAACCTCTCTTCCCACTCCATGGCCTCCCAACTCTTTCATAACATTAAAACCTCTGCTTTTTACCAAATCTTCAATAGCATTTCCTATATCTCCGGTAGTATTTCCTGCTTTTATCGCCCCGATTCCGGCTTCTAAAGCTAATTTAGTAGTCTCTATTAAGTTAATATCTTCTGAACTAATTTTACCCACTCCAAGCATTAAAGTTTTATCAGTTACTAAACCTTTATGAGTTATCCCTAAATCAATGTTTACGATATCACCTTCTTTCAAAGATTTTAAATTTCCTTTTCCTAATCCATGAACGGCTTCGTCATTTACGGAAACACACAAAGACGATGGATAAGGGTTATGTCCATCTGTAGTATAATTTAAAAAAGAAGGGACATCTCCTTGTTCATAAATTAATTTTTCAGCTAAAGCGTTTAGTTTATCTGGAGTAACTCCATCTTTTACTATTTTAGCCACTTCGTGTAAAACAAAATTAAGCCTTTTTCCACCTTCTCTTAAAATCTCTATTTCTTTTTCGGTATATATTGTTGGTAACATTTTATAATTTATTCATTATCTCTTGGTGTACATCTTCAATACTTTGATCTCCGTTGATATCTAAAAATTCATAATCTGCATGATTTTTATAAAAATCCAAGACTGGGATTACATCTGTGTCAAACCAATCTTGTCTTCTTTTTATTTTTTCAGCTTCATCATCTCCTCTTCCACGAGCTAATAATTTTTCTTCTGCCCATTCTCTAGATACATTAATATAAACTACTTTAGGTTTACCATATCCATAAAAATCAAAAACAGAATGAAGCACGTCAGCTTGATCTTTCTTCCTAGGCATTCCATCTAAAACTAAATCTTCATCTCCTTCTAGATTTTCAATTAAGGCTGAAGCCCATAAAGAAAGTACTAAAAACATCGGTTGTAATTCTCCCCTATCTCCTATTTCTTTAGCTAATTTATTAGTGTAACCCTCACCTTTTACAAAGGTTCTAAATTTATCTCCTGTTTGCAAATCAAAAACTTTTCTATTTAAATCGTTTTTCAAATTATTTATAAGCAACTCAGCTTGAGTACCTTTACCACAACCAGAACGTCCTATTATAATATATGCTTGTTTTTTATTTTCCATATTTTTATTTAATTAATTAATTAATTGCTTTTATTATAAACAAAAACTTCAGAATATGCGACAAAAAGTTTACTGAAGTATTTTTTAATTTAAATCTAAAATTTGTATTTCTAAAAAAAAGAAATCCGATCTCCTTAGGAGAGATCGGGTCTCGAAAAGTTTGATTATTTTTATTTTTTAGTTAATATTCTCTCATCGAAATCTGAGCGTCAATCTTTTTAACCAAATCAAGTACTACTGAAACAACAATCAACAAAGCAGTTCCTCCAATAGCCAAGGCAGCAATTCCTGTAATAGCCTGTAATGCTAAAGGTAAAACAGCAATAATTCCTAAGAAGATCGCCCCTACTAAAGTAATTCTTGTTAATACTTTTCCTAAATATTTAGATGTTTTTTCTCCGGGACGTACTCCAGGGATAAAAGCTCCACTTTTTTGTAAGTTTTCTGAAATAGAGTCAGGATCAAAAGTAATAGCTGTATAAAAATAAGTGAAGAAAAATACTAGTACAAAATACATAATTGCATAAATCCAAGAATTAGCCAGAACAGCTAAAATAAAGTCTGAAACTGTTTTAACAATTTCATTACTTGAATTTACCAAAAAATTTAAAATCATCTGTGGGAACAAAAGAATAGACATTGCAAAAATAATTGGAATTACTCCTGCTTGATTTACTTTCAAAGGTAAATAAGTAGAAACTCCTCCATAAACTTTTGAACCTCTAATTCTTTTAGCATAGTTTATAGGAATAGGTCTTTCAGCTTCTGTTACAACCACAATAGCATAAACAACAGCCACTGCTGCAATTAAAAATCCTACTAACATTGGTAATTGAGATACTTCAAATCCAATATATAATTGACTCAATGTTGTTGGTAACCCTGCCACAATACCTGCAAAAATCAAAAGAGAAACCCCATTTCCTATTCCATACTCTGAAATTAATTCTCCTATCCACATTAACAGAATAGAACCAGCCACAATAACTACAATATTAGTAAATAATTCAAAATTACCTAAATGTATAACCACTCCTTGTGTTTGTAATAATTTTAAAAATCCAAATCCTTGAATAAACGCCAAAGGAATTGTCAACAAACGAGAATATTGACTAAATTTCTTTTTTCCAGCTTCTCCTTCTTCGTGATACATTTCTTTCAGTTTAGGAATCATCATTGTCATTAATTGCATTATAATTGAAGCTGTAATATATGGAGAAACCCCTAACATCACAATGGATAAACTAGATAAACCTCCTCCAGAAAACATATTCAATAGTCCTAGAAATTGATTATTTGCAAAAAATTCATTCAATCGAGCTACATCTACACCAGGGATCGGAATAGAAGCTAAAGCTCTAAACACTATTAAAGACCCTAAAACGAAAAGGATTCTTCCTCTTAGAGTTTTATCTTTAATAATTAATTTAAATTTATGGATAAGATTGTTCATATTTTAGTAAATTAGTTTATCCTATTTTCCCTCCGTTTTCTTCTATCTTTTCTTTTGCACTTTTTGAAAAACTACAACCAGAAATATTTAACTTTATCTTTATATCTCCATTTCCTAAAATCTTTACTTTAGGAATTTTGTTTTCTTTTCTTCTAATTAAAGATTTCTCAAGTAAAATCTTAGGAGTAATTTCCTCTCCTGTTGCAAAATTATTTTCTAGTACAGCAACATTAACCAATACAGGTCTTTCTTGGAAAGATTTAAATCGATAACCTCTTTTCTTAGGTAGTCTTTTAATTACCTCTCGCATTTCAGGTCTTTTACTGGTTCCTGCTCTAGCATTTTGTCCTTTATGTCCTCGTCCTGAAGTTTTTCCTCTTTTTCCTCCTCTTCCTATTCTAATGCTAGTTTTATTAGGATTTTTTCTTTTCAATTGATGTAATTGCATAATTTTATTTTTTTACTGCAAAATCTTTTAAAGCTTCTACTGTTGATTTCGCAATATTTAATTGGTTTTTACTTCTTGAAATTATTTTAGCGGTTACATCTGTAATCCCAGCCAATTCTAAAACAGTTTTTACTGAAGAGCCCGCACTCAATCCTGATCCTTCTTTAGTAGGTAAAATTTGAATTATTGATGCACAGTATTTATTTTTAACATCATAGGGAATTGAATTATTTTTAGTTAATTTTAATTCCACCATATTCTTTTTAGCTTTTTTAACAGCTTTTTCAATAGCCAAAGCAGTATCTGTAGCTTTAGATATTCCTACTCCTACTTTTCCTTTCTTATTTCCCAAGACTATTGCTACTGAAAAAGAAAATCTTCGTCCTCCTGACATCACACGAGTAACTCTTCTAATTTTAATTATTTTTTGATCAAATTCTGAGCGAGGTTTAATAAATTTTTTTCTTTTTCTTGTATTGAAATTCTTTTTAAATGGAGCTTTTTTTGCAAAAGATTTTTTATCTTCAATTTTATTATCTTCAGGTTTTTTATCTTCTGTTTTTTTATCCACAAAATCAACCGCAGTATTTACTTTTACAGCTACTTTTTCATCTGTTTTAACAGATTCTTCAATTTTTTCCTTATTCTCCACAGCTTCAGCAACGGAGGGAGTTTTTTGTATTTCTTTTTCTGTCATAATATTTTAATTAAAATTTCAACCCTTCACCTCTAGCTGCATTAGCTAAGGCTTCTATTTTTCCTGTATAAATATAACCTCCTTTATCAAAAACAACTCTTTTAATCTTTAAATCTTTAGCTTTAATAGCTATTTCTTTTCCTACTTTCACTGCGTTTTCAAGTAAAGAGTTAGCTTTCATTTTTAAACTAGAAGAAGCTGCTAGAGTCTTGTTTTTCTCATCATCAATTAATTGTGCATAAATATATTTATTTGATTTATAAACACACAAACGAGGTTTTAACGCAGTTCCAATAACCTTAGATCTAACTCTACGGTGTCTTCTTTTTCTAGATTCTGTTTTTTCTTTATTTTTATCCATTTTTTTTGTTTTAATGATTTAAACGTTTTTCTTACCTTGTTTTCTTCTTACTATTTCTCCTTCATATCTGAATCCTTTTCCCTTATACGGCTCGGCTTTCTTTTTCATTCTTACTTTAGCAGCAAATTGACCTACTAATTCTTTATCAATTCCTGTAATTGTAATCCTATTTTTTTCTGCAGTTACTTTTAAATCTTTACTTATATCTATTTCAACTAAATGAGAAAATCCTAAAGCTAGAACCAGCTTATCTCCTTTCACTTCTGATTTAAAACCAACTCCTTCTAAAATTAATATTTTCTCATAGGGAACATTTACTCCTTGCATCATATTAGTAATATGAGAAGCGAAAGTTCCCCAAAGAGCTTTCGCAAAAGGAGAATTATTAGTTGGATTAACTGATACTTCATTATCTTCAATTTTAACTTCTATTTCTGGTCTTAGCTCTCTTTTTAATTCTCCCAGAGGTCCTTTTACTATTATAAAATTATCTACCAAATTAACTTCGGTTTTTTCTGAGATTGTATATTTTTGTTTTCCTATTCTTGACATAATATAATATTTACCAAATTTTAAATAAAGGTTCTCCGCCTAAACCTTCTTTCTTAGCTTTTTCTCCTGTCATTATTCCAGATGAAGTTGAGATAATTAATTTACCAAAACCGTTTTTAACCTTTTTAATATCTTTATTATTTAAATATATTCTTTTGGAAAGCTTAGAAAATCTAACAACATCTTTAATTTTAGGAGTATTTTTATCTTTATAAGCTATTTCTATTTCTAAAGTTCTTTTAGGAGTTTTACCTATTTTTGAGAAAGAATCTACAAAACCTTCATTTTTTAATACTTCGGTAACAGCTGCCTTAAAATTAGAATAAGGAAATCGCACAGTTTCTTTACCTGCATTACCTGCGTTCTTAATTCCTATTATTAATTCTGATATTATATCTCTAGTCATTTTTATTATTTATAGTTTATAGTAAAAATTTGCTAAGCAAATTTTATGTTTTAATGTTCCAATGTTTTTATACTTGCTTTACCAAGATGATTTTCTTATTCCTGGAATTTTACCTTCATTTGCTAATTCTCTAAAACAAATTCTACATAAATCAAACTGCCTCATGTAGCCTCTTTTTCTCCCACACTTAAAACATCTATTAGTTTCTCTAGTAGGAAATTTTGAAGGTTTATTTGATCTTGCTATTACTGATTTTTTTGCCATATAATTTATTTTAATAAATACCCACTAAAACCCATGGATACCTGTTTATCCTATCAAAAAGACCCTTTAATGTCAACGAATTTAGCTTTTAAAATACTGTCTTTTTGTCTTTTCATTTTAATTCTTTAAATAATCACTCAAAAAAATAAAAGAGTCTAATAATTAAATTACTATACCCTAAAAATAAATCCAAAATTATAATTTATAGTTAGTTTTTAGACTAGCTACTTGTTTTAAAATTTATTTATTTTTCTTTTTTTCTTCCTGCT
>Ga0208647_1000381_pt1 | contig 13733 bp, 17 predicted proteins | sample AntAceMetag02UKA_FD_184765 | JGI IMG/M metagenome (GOLD analysis project Ga0208647, IMG submission 184765) | Saline lake microbial communities from Ace Lake, Antarctica - Antarctic Ace Lake Metagenome 02UKA (SPAdes) (version 2) | ecosystem: Environmental > Aquatic > Non-marine Saline and... | reverse complement strand
GTTACAAGTTTTATTTCTTCAACATATTGCTCTTCAATTTCAACTCTTAGTTCACCTAAAGCTAAATATTTTTTTATTAATTTATCACTTGTGTCTTTGGTAAGTTCTTTCTGTTTACCTTTTTCTACTAATTCATCACGCTCATCATCGATCCTTTTAAGAATAGCAAGCTTATCCTCTTCAAGCTTCTCGGTTTTAGATAAATCATCCCTCCGGAAATCCTCTGCTACATCCTGATAATCCTTGAGAGCTTCTGATTGTTTCTCAAGATATTCAATAGATTCTTTGTTGATCTGGAGCTTTGCCGCTTCTGCATCTGCAAGTATTTTTGCTGCAGCAGCAAGTTCATCATACCCAACCTTCGTATCCCTAATCAGCCCTAGTGCTGTCTCTCCGGCTTCTATTTGAGATTTTAGCGTTTCAATATTTGCTTCAGCAACCGAATTCGTATCGAACAAACTGCTTGCATATTCATCGTTGCCCTTTGCCGAATCCTTAGCCAGCTTCTCATATACTGCAAGGTCTGCATTTAATCCAGCCAGAACAGCCTCTTGATCAGCAACCGCCTTTGTATAATCTGCAGTAGCTTCTCCTGAGATTGCAGCATCAAGATTCCTTTGCGCTTCAACAGCACTATTTAATGTACTAAGGAATTCAGTGAACTTTGCCCGTAACGGGGTAAGCGCCTGGTTGATAAAATTACCATAATTCTCTTTAGTTCTGATAATCTGGTCAGTTAAACTTGCCTGAACATTTGCAGCTGAATCCTGAGTTCTGACCAAGTCACCCTGGGCATCTGTGGTAGATGCAATCAGGATATTCATGATGGCTCTGGCTTTAGCCTCTGCCGAGAGTGCTTCACCTTCCTGTATTAGTCCAGATCTTACTGCCTCAGTTTTTATGGCTGCCTCATTCGCAACAACTCCATACCTTCTGAGATTCTCCACGTTTCCTACTAATGCAGAGGTAACTCCTGCCACAACTTCCGCTGTGGGGAGGTTATTAAAAGAGGAAAGGTCATTTGATAATGTAACTATTGTTTTTGAGAATTCGGCTGCTTCTGAACGGGCAAAACCAAGAGGTACTAGGGTATCCTGCACGGATGCAAGGAACCCTATCTGAGCAGTTGCATTCCTTCCAATCGAATCAGCATAAGCATCAGCCCAGGATTCAACTTCTTTTGCATTCTGCTTAAACACTGCATCAAACTTTGATTGTATCTCCTGAGCATCAGCAGCAGCAGCAGAGGATTCTTTTGTAAATGCTATGAGCTTGCGGAACCCTTGAATAAGAAGGGCAATCCCTCCAGCTTTAGCAGCAAGTTTCCCTAATGTTTTCCCGAGGTCTGTTGATTTCTTTTCCGTCTCATTAAAAGCTTTTTCAACAGATTTAGTTTCAGCCTTAGCCTTATCCATTCCCTTATTAAAGCCTAAATCCTTATATCCAATTTCTATATAGACTCCACCGGCTTTTTCATCTGGCATACATACCTCCACATCTTGAGGGTTTCATCCCACAGATATTGATCTTCTTTGGATTCATCATACTTTTCATAAGTCTGTGATTCCGCATTCCACACATCAAGCCCGGTTTTAGAAACCTGGCCTCCTGCCAAAGATGATTGATCTTTTCCGGTTATTTGTTCATAAGCTCTATCACTCCAGATAATCGCCTCTGCGTAACTCATCTGGTATAAAACAGCTCTGGGATCTAATCCGAATACTTTTGAAATACTCGCTGGAACATATGAAACCATTGCTTTCTTCCGCTTCTTTTGATCTTTCCCCACCTCCGCCCTGTGAAAGACTCAATATCCCTGGCCTCAATAAGGTCGCGGGCAATGAATTGATAAAGCGTTTCAAGCTGGAGCCCGTTAAACATTCCTAAAATGTCTTTCCGTTCAACCTCTAAATGAAACGCTAAGAAATCAACAACTAAATCCTCTTTCTTCATCTCTGAAGATAATGAACATACTAAAATAAAAGGCAAGAAACGAGGAATAACCCACTTCTTGCCCTCTTTATCAGTCAACCTGAATGGATATCTTGTATCCTTCCTTAAAGGTTCTAAATCAAGATATTTAACCGGCATCGAACAGCTCCTCAACCTTTACGGTAATTTCACCGAGCACCTTTGTGAGGCTCTCAAGCTCAGTCCATAACATTAATTCACGTTCCCTGCCCTCAATCATAGCATCAAGATAATCTCTGGTTTTTACATGCTTCTCCAGCTTTCTTCCGGGAATACCGTTTTTATAAATAGATAAAATCTCTTCAATTGATTTAGGAGATCCATCAGAGTTTTTCAACTTAGCTGGATCAACCTGCTTCTTCCTTCCGGATCTCATGTCTTTAAATAGATCCATCATCACGGAAGTTGCTTTCTTCCCATCTTTGACATTCTCTAAACCTTGAACAGCAATCTTCTTCAAGCTCATCATGTAGCTTTCTGGTAACTTTGGCATAACCTCTCTCTTTCCTCTCTTATAAAAAGGAGCACCTGGAGGGAAAAGAGAGGTAAACCCTCCAGGGCTCAATATAATTATTCGTATATTTCTATCTCATACGAATTATCACTATAGTTAGCATCGGGGTCACCCTGCATTGTGAGTTGCTGAATCATTCGTTTCTCTTCATCATTGTCACTTAGCGGAGTTAATGCTCCGGGAGTTAAGAGCTGAGTTTTGTACATTATAAGCTCAACTTTCTTTCCACCCTCATTTAAGCCGGTAAACTTCATAGCAATTGTCGGTATCACTTTAACTGAGCCGTAGGACAGCCTGGTTGAAGCTGCCAGGGTATTAGTATCGTAGGTGATCAGGATTGATTCAGTTGTTTCAAAAGTTGCATCTCCATCTGTTTTGAAATAAATATACCAGAGACCATCCCCTGCTTTAAAAACAAAATAATCATCATCAAGAGCACCGGCTCCGGAAGATGATCCAGCTACTGAAGTTAAAACCGGGGTTACACCGCTTGCAGGTTGAGCTGAAAATAGATAAGCCTGATTTGCTACCCATCCAGAAGCAACCGTTTGCGCATCAGGAACCGCAGGATCGCCTGCTGAAACCGTCTTTGTGAGAGGTTCAATAGTTTCTCTCATAGTAATCTTTAAGACTTCATACATAGTCATTTGAGCTTGCAATGCCAATTTTGCTAATCTCCTGACCATTTGAGCATCGTCAACTTCTTCTTCGTTCACTGCAAATTGCGGAGTAAATACAACCCCGTCGTGAGCACCTGCAGGAACCCAACTCCAAGCCCGTGCAGTTGCATAAGCTGAGAGATCTATTCTTACTGAACCCCGGAACACATCTCCAGGAGTTTCATATAAGCTCGTTCTTTGAAAATCGTTTCCCATAATTATATCTCCTCATCGTGATAAAATAGCCGGTAATCATGGTAACCCATAAAACTACCATCTTCTTGTTTCTTAGGAGATCCAGCGCCTCCATCTATTCTCTCGATATAATCGAACGTGAAACCGTTACGTTCGCCCATACCACCATTTAATGTATCATACAGCGTTTTTAGATAATCCTCAACGGTAAATATTGCATCATCTCCACTAACAATAATTGCAACCCGTACACGTATAAAATAATGTCCATAATCCTGCAGTTGCGGATCTGATAACGCAGAGTAAGTTATTCTGGGATCTACCGGATCACCGCTTGTATCAATAATAGGCTCATAGATACCAAACTGTATATTCTCAGGCTCAATTATTCCGGTAAAACCAGTTGATAATATTACTCCAAATCCGTCAAACCAATGCAACGTTGCCATTATAAGGGCTCCTTTGGGGCACCGATGAGTTTCTTCATTTCTTTTCCAAGGATCACTGCACCCAAGTGTGCAAGCTTACCCCTAACTTCATCCAAGGCTCCAGTTAGCCAACCCTCTCTTGATTCCCAAACTGCAGGATAGACTAAAGGAGATCCAACCCGTACTTGTTGTGTATCAGTTGGAGGGGTTAAGGTAAAATTAGGAATTAAAACAACCCCGTCCGGGCTTGCTTCATCACCAAAGGCTCCAACTGCGTCCTCAGTGGTATAATGTACTGAGTTTTTCCAAAGTCCTGTGAGGTATCTCGATCTTGATCTTGCGGTATTTTGTGAGAGTAATCCTGCTGAAATAAGGAATTTCCTTTCTGCATTGGTTACAACTGCATCAATTGCTCCACGGTTAAAATATGAATCAGCCATAATCCCTCACTATTGATAAGTTACTGGTTGTGCTGCCTCTACCGGAACAATTATTTCTTTCATCCGGTAAGAGTCTTTAGGTTCACTTTTTACCTTATACCATGTTTCATCTTCAAATAAAATCAAATCATTCACGTGAACATCTGCTCCGGGAATAAACCTTAGAACAGTTTGATCAGTTAAAACAATATCGATCCCTACTTTCAGGGCTTTTGTTCTGGTAGTCCTGTCACAGAATACGGTAGCTATTAAAGCATAGGTAACCGTATTTCTCGGGGGCACTTTTGCCCCACCCCGTATGATCTTTGCATCAAACCGAGCTGCGGTATATATGCTCATATGGTTTTTCCGTGAAAACGCTTGATTCCAGCAATGATTTTTACCGGGTAGCCGTATTGAGTCTTGGATTCTCCAACCCCGGAGCGCCCGTCAACATTCTCAGATGATAGAGAAGTATCCCGGTTTGCTTCATCGAGCAGGAAACGGATCATCCTTATCACTGCCAGTTTATAACCTCCGGGGTAAACAGTTGCATCATCATCATCCAGCTCAAGGGCTTTGTTCCGGATCTTTAAATAATCAGCTTCAACCTCGGGAATAAGCGCCTCGATCTGATCATCAGTATAGGCTGCAACATTAAACCTTGAGGCTCTGAAATCTCCCACTGATAAACCGAGCATTATGACCTCACATATTTAGTAGTTATAGTACCACTAACCCAACTTTCAACAATTGATCTCATGCCAATATAAGCAACATCACTAGTTATTGATTCACTAATCCCGGCTGCTGCCAAAACAAAGGTCTCAATAGTTACCCAATTGGTCCCGTCTAAAGTTGATTGAATCTTTACCGTTGCATCTGTAGCACCTACTGAAATTATATGAAATGTGATTCTTTTTTTGCCGGCAACATCTATAGAAGCACCTTCTGTATTTGCCACTACTCCATCAAGATTTGTGAGCGCTGCCTCATCGTATGCTGCTGCTGCACTTATAGCAGTAATTGCTTCAATAGCAGCTGTATCTTTTGTTTGCAGGTAAGCTGCAGGAGTGTTCTGTTTGTTAGTTATCCCGCCAATTACATGATTAAATATCTCGCTAATTATAGGCATTAGTTACCTCCAACCTATTCTAACTCTGCTGATGCCTTAGCAATGGCATCTTCAAGCTTTTGTACTCCCCATCTCCGCAAGGTTGAAGGAGAGCCGATTTTGAGCTTATGAGCTTCTTCAACCAGCAGCTCCTTCTGCTCATCATCTACAGGAACTTCCGGGGGGCTAGTTTCTACCTCAGGAACTACTTTCAGCGTTTCGCCAATGCCGAGCTTATTTGTAATTAAATCAAGCTTTTTATTAATGCTGATCAATATTTCCTGAGTTTTTCTATTCCGTTCAATATCAAACTGTTTAGCGGAATTAGATCCACGCTCAACACCAAGATATTTTTTTACACTGCTATTCATAATTCACCTCTCTTATTTATTTCTTAAAATGGTGCAATTGCTACCTTTTCCCAATTTGCATCAGCGGTTGTATTTGCCAAAGTTGCTATATAAATATATCCAGTATCAACAACCATATCAAAAGCATCTGCAACCGTTCCATCAATCCCAGCAACTTCAGTACCCATTACAGCTGCATCCCATGCAGTATTTGCCATAGTGGTTGTGGTAGCAATCAAGTGCCCGCTTACGCCGGCAATCTTTGCGGTAATAACCTGAGTGGTATTGGTATTTGTTCCTGCTGTTACAAGAGCATTTACCACGGTTCCAGTTGAATAATTAGTTCCCACTGTTGCCCCTGCATTAATAGCAAGTTTCAGGTTGTCCAAAGCAGCTGCCACAGTTCCACCATAAAGGATCTGGTCAATAATAGCATCAGCCCCTGCTGTTTCTGAAAGTTCAACAACAAAAGTATATACTCTGGTTCCAATCGTAATAGTTGCAGCTGCTGTTGCAACTCCAGCTGTTGAATCACCTGTTCCACCGCCTAATGTAGTATCAGCCCAAGAAAGGTGATCAGAATCTTCAGTTGTCACAATATCATTTGCAGCTGTTCCTGGAAGCCTTGCGGTAATGGTCTGTACGGTATCGGTATTTGTAAATGCAACAACATCAGGATGCGCCAAAGTACCAGCAAAGTATTCTGTTCCTGCTGTTCCAGAAGCATTGATTGCAGCCTTAAGGTTATCAAGGGTTGCTGCTGCGGTTGCTTCAATCTGTACATCATAAGCAGCTGCCATTGTATCCTTGAAACGGTAAACAGTTGTTCCAATAGTAACTATTTTCCCATCAACGGGAATTGTTGCATCACTTGTCAGCTTAGTCGTTGCATGAGATCCAGGAACAAAAGCCCCGGAAGAAGTAACTTTTGCTGCAGCTGCAACAGCATTTACCGGAGTAATTGCAGCATCAAATTTAAGCCTTTTGACTTTAATTGCATCAACAGTTTCTTCACCTCTCCAAACTTTCCCCAGGGAATAACTTTCTTCTTTACGTAATTTTCCCATAATATTCTCCTATGGATAAAAAGCCCCGGTTAGGGGGCTGTATAATTTGATTAGATTCTAGTTAGTCCACATCCCGACAAAACCACAATTCTTTTTCTCATAAACTCTGTCCCAGTTTGCAGCCATTTTGATTTCCAGGTAAGTAGGAGTCTGATCAGCAACAGATCCAGCAATCCACTTAAAGCCCTGAGGGTGCAGAGTATTTTGTACTCTGGTTATCAGGATATCAGTTGATTTAGTTCCTTGCCGTTCGATCTCAACCGGGGTGATATTATTATCAGAATCACCGTATGCAAAAGCTCCAGCTTTAGCCAATACGGTGAGATACCGGTATCCGGAAGTTGTTCCGGCAACTTTTGGCATATCATCAGATACGATAATAGCAAGCCCCATGTAAGTGGGGAACATGATATTTCCATCTTTATCTTCTTTGAAATCAATCAACTGCTGTTTCCGGAGATCTGCATATTTTTCAGAGTGCATGAACACGATGCTGAAATCTGACTTATCACCGAGCAGGAAGAAGGTATCAATGAACTCTGATGCGGAGATATAATTTGCTGAAGTTGCATTATCTCCGTCTTCAGTTGAAATATCATTCACCAGGTCGTGAGTGTCAGCAGCAACATTATTTGCCAGAACTCCGAGGATCATCGCAACAACAATCTTTTGGTTCCAGTTATCCCAATATTCTCCAACCTGTTCCTGTACCCTATCAGTAGGATTGTCACCGGCAAGGGCTGCAGCAAGTTCCTGGTGCCCCCAGGCTTTCCCCCACATCAATCTTACTGCGGTCATTTGTGCAGCAGTTTTGCTATTTACGGTTAAGTCCGTATCTGTCTGGATGGATTCCGGATCTCCAGAAAGTGCTTTCCAGAATGGGAAGTCAAAATTCTTTCCACCACCGCCGACAAGGCGCATGAGTTCGGGGCTTATGACAACAAGCCCGGATGTGAAAATTATAGAATTAGTGGTTAAAGCTTCCTGCATATATTGTGCGAATATTTCAGGGATTACCACATCACTTACTTTAGTTACAGCCATAGTATACTCCTATCGTTTATTTCTCATAAGAGTTTGATACATTGCTGGATCTAACTCTTTGAATTTTTCAGGGTTATCTCTGTAGAGATTTGTCTTTTCTGACGGAGTATAGTCCTTGAAAGCTTTTTCAGCAGGTGGAGGTGTTCGGAGGTCTGTAACCCCCAACGGTCTCACATTCGCCATCCGCTTCTTAACTTCAGCTTCTACTGCATCAGCAATCTTTTTAACGTTGTCAGCCTCAAGTTTAGTGCTCATATTTGTAAGCAAATCCGGGAGAGAATCAATATCTGATTTCAATAAGTTCCTAGTAACTTCTTTCAAGTTCTCAGGTACTTTTGCAACAGCAGCATCAACTTTTTTCCGGAATTCTGAATCCTTATCATTTTTGTCCAGCCTCTCCTGTAATTCCCTGATAGTTTTTTGCTCCGGGGTTTCGTTCGGTTTGGCTTTCTTGACAATCTCTGCTTCAATCTGCTTGAATTCATCTGATGTCTTAAAATTTGTTTTATACTTATTGATTCGTTCTTCACTCTGACTGTTTGCATAACTATCAAGATGAGATTTCAGGAGCGGAACTGTTTCAATAAAAGCTTTAGCTTCATCAGCAGTCTTAATTGCAGTAATTGGATTCAGGGTTGAGACAAAGGCTTTTACACCATCGACATCTTTGTTTGCTTCAAGATACGTTTTGATCTCTTCAACATTCTCTACAGGCATTTATTTTCTCCTATTTGACTTCCCGTTTCCATCCCAAATTACAAGCCCGTTTTATAACAGTCAAGCTCTTCAGTAATTCCACGGCCGTTTGTAATTAAAGCATACATCTGTTGAGTGGGACTGTCAAGATAACTTATCAAGTAAGTTTATTCCCACCAATATCAAGCCCTTTGTTTTTCATCCAGTTCTCATATGATGTTCCGCCCTCGATAGTTTCCCAAGATCCATCTACCTTTCTGGCTCTCCTGGTATCCGGAGCAAATCCATATGGATCTGAGCGCTTATAGCATCTGCATTGTATATCTTGTTTTGCAATCCCGGATCTCCGGGGAGTTTTGGTTCTCCCGCCTGATGCAAAATGAAAATACCCCTCTGCATCTGGATGAGTTTGATCTAAAAGCCGATGATCCTCTCTGGTAGACATATCAAGAGAAGCATCCCATGTATCAGTTATTTCAACCCCGGCATCAAGGGCAACATCCCGGGCTCGATCATCTCCAATCGAATAAGCCCTGAGCCGTTCAGTTCTAGCTGTCATTACTGCCCGGTTCTTAGCAGTAATGTAAATATCATCAACACCCTTTAATGCTTTTGCTGTTTCCGGGATTCCCTGCCCTGCAGCTTCCGCTGTTGCAATAACATTTCTCACTTTTTTTCTTAATCGTCTTTTTTCTGCAGTAGTTCTTTTACGGAAAGTTTTTCCACCTACTTCTTGGGTAACTGCTGCATTAACTGCCTTTTGGTTTAAAGTCTGGTATCCAAGTGCATACTGATCAGCGCGGCCAATATTAACCCATCTCTCATAAGAGTAGCCGTTATTATAATATGCTTCCCGTAAAGCCTCTTCTGATGAGAGCCTAATTAGATTCCGGGATTGATCAGTGAGCGCGTTAAGTTCTCTAGTGAGATCTGATTCAAGCTTCCTTAGCTGGCTTTTTGTGATATCTGATTTATACCGGGATAGTTTGGATCTTATATTTCTTAGAGATTTATTATAAATAATTATAAGGCGCTTATTTAGTGCCTCTGTTTTTCTTAATGCTTCGTTAAAGGCTCTGGCCTGAGCGCTCTCAAGTGCCATGGATTATTCCTCTTCATCAACTTTAGGCTCTGTAACCCCACCAAACTCTGCAGCTGATTTTTTAGCAAGTTCAGCAAGATACGCATCAACTATTGCCGTTGCAGCTTCTTTATCGAGTCCATAAACCTTAGTTAAAGCATATTCAAGCCCAGCTGATCCGGAAATAGTTTCCAGTTCAAGAGCTTTGGCCTGGTCGTCAACTGGAATGGTTCGCTTGAAGCTAATTTCAGCAGATTTCTGATCCGCATAAATGGATGCAAACTTAGGCTCATTCTGGTTTGCCATATGGATAAGCCTGATCCGGTTAGATAACCATTCGTTGATATAAGCCTGCACCTCAGACGCTTTATTTTCCATGGAGAAGATTCTCCATTTAGCTGCAACTCCGGAGACAGATCCCTTGAAGTTCTCATCATTCGGATTCACTATCTCCATCATATCGTATGATAAGCGCTCAAAGCGGTCAAAGGCTCCAAAGATAAACTCTGCATCCATTTCCTTCACAAGCCATTTGACAAAAGCATCAGGTGAAATACCATCTAAACCGTCTAACACCTTTACTTTTTTAAGTGCTTTGATTCTCTCTGTCTGGCTTCTAAGCTTATTCCCATCTTCATCTTCTGTGGGAACATCGAGGAACCCTGACATTACAAGAATAGCATTTGCAAAGCTTGCAAGCTCATCTGCAACATCTTCTGATATGGTTTTATCTGCCTGGTCAATTATCGGTTTTACATGATCAAAGAAATTAATCTGAGAATCATTTGTTTCCAGTACATTTACCGGTACAAATCCATAAGTTACCCCATTTTCCAAGGTTTCCCGGAACATATGCTCTCCTGATTGCTCCAGATCAAGTGTCATACTGGTAAGGTTGAAGGGAATATTATCATCAAGCTGAGTATATGACTTTTTAACCTGGTTAGTATCTTTGTATCCTTGGCCTGTCTTTGCGGTTGAAGTTGTTGCCCGACACAAAAACACATCAATCCTATCCGGATAATACACATTTACCTGCCCTGATTTATCAGGATTTGCAACATAGTTTATAGCCCAATCCAGCCCGTTTCTCATGGGATCTATATGAATTATCATGCTTTCAGGTTTTACTTTGATAAACATAGGTTCCTTAGTTCCCGGCTCTACAAATAGCACCTCAAAGCCATAAATGAAAGAAAGTGCATCCTTGAGAGTCTGCATGTTATGGACTTCTTCATTGTTGTCTGCAAAGATAGCATCCATGAAGCGTTGAAAAATAAGATCCTCTTTGTTCTCATCCTCTTCGACTAATGCCCTTTTCTCAAGGCTCAATCCTTCGATTGATTTCTTTTTAAACTGATATTGGATATTCCCCGGCTTTGCCATATACCCGGAAAAAATGGAAACACCCTTTTTTGCAATAGGAATGGCAATCTTTGATTGAGAATCTGATTGAGTCTTACCGATTACATTTTTTCCATCTGCATACCTTCGCTGCTCTTTTAAGGTTCTGAGTCTGGCTGCATCCTGGGTAATATATGATTTGATTTGCTCCGGTGAAAGATAGGAAATACTTGATATATCATATCCTGCTAATTTCATATTATGCTCCTGATTCCGCTCTTGTCTGGATAAATTATAACTCAATGAGTGCTAATCGTCTACCTTTCCTTTTTTTACTCTTTTATCTCTCTGACAAAACCACTTCATTGCATCAATCTCAAGCGCATAAATGGTTGCATCAATGGTATGATCATTCCCATCTTCAGGAATATTCTGGATCACTCCACGGGAATCAATCTGCCATTTCCATTTAGGAAACTCACGTGACGCAGTAGGGCAATTTGTTTTGTGAATGTAGATATTATCAAAATGCTTAAGGTAATCGATCATAGAGTTTTTATAGGCTCCAGCTTTTCTCTGCCTCCGGGAATTCATAACATTCTTCCTGGCTCCCATAATGGGAACGTGGAGCACAGTGATAAGTTTCCGGATAAGGTCAGGCCGGGAAGAGTCTCCCACCCTCCTGGATGCTTTCCGGATCAACTCGCGGTTATCTCTCATCTGCTCGATATAGGGATCTATATTCCCGGTAAAATTCATGAGTTCATGCGGGATATACAGATCATTCCCGTCAACATAAACCCAAGTATTTGCATAGGGATCCGCTCCGCCGTTGCTAAAGTCCAGCCCCATTCTCCAGGATACTGATTCATCAGGATCAAAATCACATACATGAATATTCCTTAGAATCGTTGCTTCTGTAATCTCCAAAAACTTACCCTCCCAAATCCATTCATATTCATCCTTTGAGAGATGCTTTCTATCAAATTCCATGAGCGCCCGGAGTTCATCCGTGAAATAGGGATTATCTCTGAAACTGATCCGCTTCACTATGGACCCAGGGAAAGCTTTCATAATATCACCTGCAGTATCAACACCATCTTTCTCAATGAATCGCTGACTCGTGGGGTCTTCACGCTCAAAAGGGTTAAATATGATCCATATCTGGCTCCCAGGCTTTCTGATTGTGGGAAGGATTATCTTCCAGCTCTTTTCTGATACATCCTGTGCCTCTTCAATAAACATGAAATCTGCATCATCAAAGGATTTGAACGAATTGATATTATGAGCAAGCAAGCCTACAAAATGAAAAGATGATCCGGTTCTTTCGTTCCTGATCTCCTCCCCGGTAATCTCAAACTGCTTATCAAGACCTAGGTTGGAAATCCATTTCTCAATAACTGATTTACTTGAGTCCTTGATAGATGTTTTCGTTTCTCTCGCACAAACCACCTTGATATTCGTATCATTTGCCATTAGCACGATATTTTGAGAGAGTGATTCTGATTTAGCAGCTCCACGGCCTGAGTAATAGCACTTAAAATGCCCTGGATGAAATAGATCCTCAAATACTAACGGGGTTCTAGTAATCCTAAGCCCACCGCCCGGAAACTCTTCATAGGGAATGATCATTTCCAAAGAGAAATCAACCCCCATAGCTTTCGCTTGAGAGCTGATCCATTTGGTTTCCTGAGCCGTTAATGATCTCAATTGCTATTCCTTGAACTGTATTGGATTCATGCTCACACCTTCTTGAAATCTTTCAGGGATGGGGCTTCAAGCTGGTTATCAATGAGCTCATTGATCTTTTCAGATTCATTGAATCGCCTCCCTAACTCCTCGCTCACTCCTGCAGCAATCCGGGCATCAAGCCCCTTAAATTCTTCATCGTGCTTCTTCCGGTTCACTGCTCTCCGCTTTGCTTGAAATCTATCAATGTAATCATTCAGATATTCAACCTTCTTGAGTGCAATTCTATCAAAGAAATTTGGATCACAAGCCCCAAATACAAAGCAGAGAGAAATCTGAGTAAACCAAACATCAACCATTTCTTTTTTAATATTGTCCAGATTATGAGTAGTTCCATCAGTAAGATTAAATCTTGCTAAAGCTGCTGTAAGCTCTCCCATCTCCTCAATTGCTTTAGTTACCTGACTATTGATCCCAAACTCTTCCAGTGCTCTCCTAGCTGCAGTTCTGGCAAGGAATTCAACAGATACATCTTCACCAATCCCCAACTTCTCTGCCAGGTTCTCAATAGGCTCCATATCTTCAGGGATATCAACTTTCTGGTTATCCGGAGTAAGGGATTGAGGCTCCCCGTACATCTCTACTTTTCCCATCTCTCTTTCCTGTTCAGCCATAATTAACCTCTCTTGTTATTTTTCGGAAACATCAGCTCCCTTGAATGGTACAAATCCGGAGATAGCGTTTTTGTTCCCTTCCGGATTATCGTTTCTGACGGTAACATCTGCTTTGTCACTCCAGCCGAGTTGTTTTAACGAAAAGATCGACATGCTCACGTTTAGTTTTCCTGAGAGTCCGCCAATCTCCAACCGGGCTTCTTTTTTGGTCAGTAATCTTTTTACAGCGTCCAAAAACTCAGGGCAATCGTCGTGTTGGTAAAAGAATTGTCGATGATGGCCAAGTTCAAAAGCACACTCCGCGAGTACCGGTATTGCCGATTTATCAACGTATTCATTTATCAATATTGCCACTTCTTTGAGATATTTTTTGGTATATTTTTTAGGTCTGGCCATTTTTATATCCATAATTCTAAGATATTTATGCTCACTCGTAAACAACTTGTGAGCAATCTTTGTTATTATAATATAAAAGTATATTGCTGTTT
>Ga0208647_1000380_pt1 | contig 13765 bp, 9 predicted proteins | sample AntAceMetag02UKA_FD_184765 | JGI IMG/M metagenome (GOLD analysis project Ga0208647, IMG submission 184765) | Saline lake microbial communities from Ace Lake, Antarctica - Antarctic Ace Lake Metagenome 02UKA (SPAdes) (version 2) | ecosystem: Environmental > Aquatic > Non-marine Saline and Alkaline... | reverse complement strand
GTTTCTGAAGAATATTATAAATACTGTGTTTTTCAGGGGTTTTTTTTAATACTTAATATTAATAAATATGATAAAATATAGTAAATTATGTTGAAAAGAATATATACTATATTACTTTTATTTGTTTTACTGATAGTGAGTAATTTTACACTAGCTAATTTTACAGATAATAGTGAAATTGCCTTTTTAGGTAATTATAATAATACGCAATGAAATACTAATTTAATGGATTTAATTCCTGGTAATTTTGTTGGTGAATATGTTTCTGAAATAAAAGATATGGGTAGTGTATTTAGTTTTGATTCAATATCTTGATTGCCTAATCATCCGACAAGTAAAGCTTTATTAAATGATAAACAAATAGAAAGTTCTTATTTATCAGGAAATATAGATATGTCAGGAAATGTTTTATTATTGCATATGGATGATTCCATTGGTCAAATTATAGATAATTCTGGGGATGGAAGACATGGGTCTAATTATGGAGCAAGTTATTCTTCTGTTGGGAAGCTAGAAAAATCAATGAATTTTGATGGAGTTAACGACTATATACAAATACCCGTAACCGGTATTTATTCGTCTTTTTCTCAGTCAGCTTGAATAAAAACTGATGTAGTTTCTTCAGATGCAGCTATAAGGCAGTATGTTTTAACTGTTCAAAAAGATCCTGCTAGTAGTGGTTTTTATACATATCAACAAAGACAAGGTTTTCAAGTTTCTGGAAATAAAATTAATGCTCAGTATTGATCTGGTTCTGGGGATGTTTCGTTATCTTCAGCAGAAGCTTCTATATCTGCTAATACTTGGTATCATATTTTTATTACTGGAGGTAGTAGTGGTGGTAAATTATATATAAACGGACAGGTTGCAGATTCTTCTTTAGTTGCTCCATCATCAAATATTTTAGCGACAGAATCTTTTATTGGAAGAAGGGGAGATTCTCAAGGAGATGATTATTTTAATGGTTCAATCGATGAAGTTTCTATTTACAACAGAATGCTTTCAGATGAAGAAGTGATGGATAGATATAAAAGAGCTATTATTGATTTAAAATATCAAGTGAGATCATGCGATGATATTATTTGTCTTGGTGAAAATTTTATAGGTCCAGATGGAACATCCGCTACATATTATTCTGAAATAAATAACCTTACCAATACAACTCCATCATTTAATTTAAGTAATATTTTAAATAATAGATATTTTCAATATCAAATAATTTTTGAAACAGATGATATAACATATTCCCCAGAATTAACATCTTTAACTGTAAATAATACTGATATAAATGAAAACCCTTCAGATATATTATTATCAAATAATACTATTAGTGAAGGATTATCAATTAATACTGAAATTGGAATTTTATCTATTATTGATCCGGATTTTAATGATAATTATTCTAATGATTTTTCTTGTTTAACTTCTGGTGTAGATGATGCAGAATTTAATATTTTTGAAAATAAATTAAGAAATAATATCATTTTTGATTTTGAAACAAAGAGTAACTATAATATTTGCATTAAGACAATAGATTCAGGAGGGTTAATATACGAAAAACAATTTACGATTCAAATAAACGATGAAAATGAACAACCAACTATAACATCCTATGGTGTTCAAGGTCCAATATTCCTTATCGTTCTTGACGAAAATATAACAGGAACAATAACTACCATAACTGCTACAGATGTAGATATACCTTCTCAAGATTTAATATATTCTTTAGATTGAGCAGATTCTTCATCATTCAGTATAGATTCAGAAACAGGAGAAATATCATTTACAATACCTCCAGATTATGAAAATCCTATAGATAGTAATTTAGATAATAAATATAATATAAAAACAGTTGTAACAGATCAGTATGGTTTAACGGATTATAGAGAATTAGAAATAAGGATAACGGATATAATAGAAAATAATTCTCCAATAATAACCTCATACACTGCAGCAATGACCGTTGAACTTGATGTTAACGAAAACATAACAGGAATAGTGGCAGATGTAGATGCTACAGATGGAGATATTCCAGCTCAAACATTAACTTACACTGTAGATTGAACAGACGCTTCACTATTCAGTATAAATTCAGTAACAGGAGAAGTATCATTCATAACATCTCCGAATTATGAAATACCTACAGATACAAATGAAGATAATATATATAATATTGCAGTGATAGCTTCAGATGGAGATTTACAATCAACTCAATTCATTAACATCACAGTATTAGACATAGAAGAAAACCAAACTCCAACAAACATATCAATATCAAATACTACAATAACAGAAAACAATACAACAGGTTCAACAGTAGGAACATTAACTACAACTGATACAGATATATTAGATACACATACATATACTTTAGTATCAGGAACAGGAGATGAAGATAATGATAAATTCACAATAGTATCAGATAGTCTAAATATAGACTTCAGTTCAGATTATGAATTACCAATAGATGAAGGAGATACAGTAGGAAACAATACATATTCAATTAGAATACAAACAGATGATGGTAATGGAGGAATATATGAAGAATCTATTATTCTAACTGTTACAGATACAAACGAAGAACCAGTAATAACATCAAACTCTGGAACTGACGTAAGCGTTAGTATTGTAGAAAACACAATAGGAACGTTGGTAGACGTAAACGCTACAGATGTAGACCTACCAGCTCAAACATTAACCTACAGTGTAACAGGAGATGATAGTGCACTATTTAGCATAAACTCAGAAACAGGAATATTAACATTTACAAATTCTCCAGATTACGAACTTCCAATTGATACTGATGAAAACAATATTTACGATGTTACTGTACAAGTATCAGATAGTGAATTAACAGATAGTCAGAATGTATATGTTACTGTTGCAAACATATCTGAAGGATCTTCAGGAAAGATAAATACTGGTTCTAGCCAAAAAGTATGTAAAGATCCTAAAGCTTCAAATTACGAAGAAAAAGGATTACATACTAAAGCTTTATGTAAATATGGACCAACAGTATTAATAGATGATCCTACAAATCCAGAAACTCCTCAAGAAGAAACAAAAGAACAATTAAGAAACGTTCAAAGAGAAGCCTTAAGAAGTTTAATAAAAATGTTACTTGAAAGATTGAATCAAATGATAGAAGATATCCTTAAAGGACAACAATAATTTAAAGAAACCGGCGAGAGTCGGTTTTTTTAATTATTATATTAATTTAAAAATAGAGAGCCCTATAGAGGGCTCTATTTTGTTGCTTCTTGTTTTTAGTATTCTGGATTGTTTCGTTTCACTCGCAAAGACGGAGATGGGGAAGTTGGGAAAATGGGTGGTCTCGGTTTCATTTCTTAATTATTAAAAGATTTATAATAATAAATAGTTTCTGGATTGCTTCGCTATCGCTTGCAAAGACGGAGATTGAAGTTTTTTGTAATATTGAAAGGGGAGAGAATTAATATTTAAATTAGTAGAAGTGGATAAAAATAAAATTTATTTATTTTATATAATTAATGGATATTTTTGATTGTAAAAAGATTAAATTTTGCTATTATTTAATTAAATTGTTAAGTTAATAAAATTTTAAAATGGTAGCAAAAAATAAGATAAAAAAAGTAGTTAAATCTAAAAAAATTGTAGTTAAAAAAAAAGTTTCTAAGGTTGTTAAAAAGCCAGTATTAAAAAAAATAAAAAAGAAGGTTGTTAAATTGAAAAATAAAAAAGTAAAAAAAAATATTGTAAAAAATAAAGTAAAAACAGCTAGAGAATCTTTGAATTTGCCAAAAATTACAGTAATTGGGGTTGGGGGTTCTGGTAATAATGCAATTAATTACATGATTAAAAAGGATGTAAAAAATGTAAAATTTATCGCAGTAAATACTGATTTACAAGATTTGCAACAATCAAAAGCTACTAAAAAAATTAAAATTGGTCAAAACATAACTAATGGTATTGGTGCTGGAATGAATCCAGAAGTTGGAAGAAAAGCTGCTATAGAAGCTTCTGATGAATTATCAACTGCTTTAAAAGATACTCAAATGTTGTTTGTTACTGGTGGTATGGGAGGTGGAACAGGAACAGGGGCTAGTCCAATAATTTCAGCAATTGCTAAAGATATGGGGATTTTGACAGTAGCTGTTGTAACAAGACCTTTTACTTTTGAAGGAAAGAAAAGAATGGAACTTGCTGATGAAGGGATAAATGAATTAGCTAAAGCTGTGGATTCTTATATAGTAATTGAAAATAATAAAATTTTAGAAACTACAGGAGATGACGCTACTTTAGAAGAATCATTTGCTTTATCAGATGAAGTTTTAAAACAAGCTGTTGAGGGTATTTCAGAGTTAATAACTAAACCTGGAATTATTAATATTGATTATGCTGATATTAAAGCTGTTTTAGAAGATTCAAGTCTTTCTCTTATTGGTATTGGTTCTGCAAAAGGTGCTGACCGTGCGGTAAAAGCAGCTCAAGCAGCGATAAATTCTCCTTTAATTAATATATCAACTAACGGAGCAGGTTCAATATTATTTTCAATTGCTTCATCTGGTGATTTAAAAATGTCTGAAATTTCTGAAATTGCTGAACATATTACAGAAGAGGCTTCTGCAGATGCAATGATTAAGTTTGGTACATCTAAAAATACAAAATTAAAAAAAGATGAATTGAAAATTACGGTAGTTGCTTCTAATTTTGAAAATATAGATAAACCATCAGCTAGTATAAAATCTTTTGGATTAACTATTGATGATAATAATTTTTTAAATGAAGAAAAAAAAATTGAAATAGATTTTGAAGAAGGAAATAAGGAAATAGCAAAAGATGAATCTAAAAATAATGATTCGGTAATGGGAGCGATGAAATCATTTTTTAAATAAAATATGACTCCAAAAACTAAAAAAATAGTTACATATATTTTAACATTTTTTTTTGGTGTTTTGTTTATAATTTTAAGTTTTTTTATTTATAGATTATTTTTTGTTAAAATTGATTATGACTTTAGTTTTTTAAAAGATTCTGAATTTTCAAAATTAATGGATAGGGAAAGTGATGAAAATAAAGAGTATATTGAGATAGAATATTTGAATTGTTTTTTTTCTGAAGATATAGAAGTAGGTCATCAAGAAAGAATAGAGTTTTTTTCTAGAGCTTCTGTTGGTCCTTATGAATCTTGTAGTGATTTTTCTAAAATGAGAATGTGTAATGATGGTGAATGAACAGGTGATTCTAAATTTAAATATAAAACTTGTGAAAGAATGATTGATTGTAGAGTCGATGATGAAACTATTTTAAAAAATGGAGAAAGTATTGAGTTATATTCAAGGGATAAGGTTGATTATGGTATCGATTGTGAGAGATTTAAGGGGGTAAGAACATGCAAAGAATCATTTTTGATAGGTAATAGTGATTTTAAATATAAAGAATGTTCTATTGATATGTCAGGAGTTTGTAATATTAATGGTATTGCACTTGGAGATAGTCAAACTAGAGCATTTTTTTCTAAAGAAGTTGTTGAATATACAGATTCTTGTAAAAATTATATGGAAATAAGGGTATGTTCTCTGGGTAAATTATATGGAAATGAAGAATATTCATATTCAACATGTACAGAAAAAATACCAAATAAGTGTATTTTAGATGGAAAAGAGATTTATCATGATAATTCAGGAATATTTTATTCTAAAGTTAAGGCTGAAAGTGGTCATTCATGTCAGTTTTTTGCAATAGATAGAAAATGTACAGATGGTGCATTAGATGGTTTAGAAGAATATAAATATAGTTCTTGTTCTGAATAAACTTAAAAATAAAAAACTCATAAATTTATGAGTTTTTTATTTATTATATAGTTTCAGTTTTAATTTGTTGTTTCTTTATTTCAATTTCTTTTTCTAATTTTTCTTTTTTGTTTATTAATTCTTGCATTTGAGTATCATTTTTTAATTGTTTAGAATAAATATTTGTTTGATAATATCAAATACTTCCCATTGTTCCAATCAAAAATATGATTATAAATACAATAACTTTATCTGTTGATTGTTTTTGATTTATTTTTTTGTTTATTTTTTTTGTCATTTTGCTATAATATCAAACTAGTTAGTAAAATTCAAATGATAAAAAATTATTACGATGTTTTAGGAGTTGATAAAAAAGCAAATCAATCAGAAATTAAAAAAGCTTTTAGAAAAAAAGCTCATAAGTATCATCCAGATAAAGATGGTGGGGATGAGAAAAAATTTAAAGAAGCTAATGAAGCTTATACTATTCTTTCTGATGAAAAGAAAAAACAACAATACGACACATATGGATCTTCTGATGCTGGAGGAAGTTCGGGTGGTGGTTTTCAGGGCGGAGGTTTTGATTTTTCTGGTTTTCAAGGATCAGGCGGAGGTTTTGATTTTGATTTCGGGGATATTTTTGGCGGTTTTCAAGGTAGAGGTTCTAGACAAAAAAGAGGCGATGATTTAGTTGTTAATTTAAAAATAACTTTTGAAGAATCTGTTTTTGGGGTAAATAAAACTTTTGGTATTAAAAAAGATATAATTTGTTCAGACTGTTCAGGAACTGGAGCTAAAGATAAGAAGATTAAAAAATGTAATATTTGTGGGGGTGAAGGAAAAGTTTATGCAACGAAACAAACAATTTTTGGAGCTACTCGTGTTGTAGAAGAATGTGGTAATTGTATGGGAACAGGAGATGTTCCAGAAGTTAAATGTAAAAAATGTGATGGAGAAAGGGTGATCAGAAAATCTGAAGATATTGATATTAAAATACCAGCAGGTGTTGAAAATGGTTCTAGGTTAAGGGTTAAAGAAAAAGGAGGTGTTTTAATAGGTGGAGTTAATGGTGATCTGTATATAGATGTAGAAGTTGAAGATAATAAAAAATTTGTTAAAGATGGATATGATATTAAAACAAAAGTAAAAATAAATTTAACTGATGCTGTTTTGGGTACAATTAAAGAAATAGATGTTGTTGATGGAAAGCTTAAAATTAAAATTCCATCAGGAATTAATAGCGGAGATATATTAAAAGTTAAAGATCAGGGTTTTGTTGTTTCTGATAATAGGAGAGGGATTATGTATTTAACTATTGATGTTGTTGTTCCTAAAAAGATCGGTAAAAAAGAAAAAAAATTATTTGAAGAATTGAAAGGGCTTGGTTTTTAAGATGTATTTAAAAATAAAAATTAACACAAATTCAAAAAAAGAAAAAACAATTAGGGTTTCTGAAAAGAAATTTGATATTTGGGTAAAAGAAAAATCTGAAAATAATTTAGCTAATAAAAGAATGTTAGAGATTATTTCGACTGAATTAAATTTAGGAAAACAAAAAGTAAGAATTATTAGTGGTCACCATAGACCAAATAAGATGTTAGAAATTTTTTAAAAGTATTTTAAAAAAAAGTTTTTTGTGTTAAAATGTTCTTTGTTGGTCTTTCAATATTAAATATGCCCGGGTGGTGAAATTGGTATACACGCAAGACTTAAAATCTTGTGACTTCGGTTGTGCGGGTTCGACCCCCGCCCCGGGCACCATAAAATAAATTTAATTTATTTTTTATATTCGCTCCAGCTTAGATAGTAGAGCAGGAAATAAGTGCTTTTAATAGGTACCTATGAACTCTTAACTGACGGAGTTAGCAATAAAATTATATTTAGATTATTTTATATAAATATCCGCTTGTAGCTCAGCTGGTAGAGCAGCAGCCTCTTAAGCTGACGGTCGAAGGTTCAAGTCCTTCCAAGCGGACAAAAATTTATAAAAATCCCTTTTGGGATTTTTTTGTTAAATTTTTAGTTCGCTTAGTCGAGTCCTTCTTAAAAAGAAAAAGATAATATATAATAATAAATATTATGATAAAGAAGTTTGCAATAAAAATAAATAAAATAAATAAAATTTTTAAAGAAAAAACAGTTTTAGATAATGTTTCTTTTTCGTTGTACTTTGCTCAAAAAGTTGCATTAATAGGTTCAAATGGTTCAGGTAAATCTACTTTGGGAAAAATAATTTCTGGCTTGGAAAAACAAGATTCTGGAGATATTGAAATTTTTAAAAAATTTAATGTTTCTTATTTGCCACAGGAGTTTCTTGAAAATGTTACTGTTTCTGATTATTTAAAATTTGAAAATATTGCCGCTGAAAAAAGAACAAAAATATTTAATAATTTAAAAAAATTTAAATTAAATGATGATATTTTAAATCGTGATATTTTTACATTATCAGGTGGTGAAAAAAATAAAATTTTTTTAATAAAGATTTCTCTAGATGAATCGGAAATTATTATTTTAGATGAACCAACTAATAATTTAGATTATGAAGGTATTAAGTATTTAGAAGAACTGATTAAAAATTCTAAATCAGCTTTTTTAATAATTTCTCATGATAGAAAATTTTTAGACAGAACAGTTTCTTCAGTAATTGATCTTGACGAAAATAATCATAATATAAAAATTTATGATGGTAATTATTCTGATTATGTTGATCAAAAAAATAGTGACAATGATAGAATCGAAGGTCTATATGCTCAAAGTCAAAAACAAAAAAGTAAATATGAAAAGGAGGTATCAAAACAAAAAAGTAAATCTTCGAGAGAAATGAAAACTTCTGTGATGAGAAATGATAGTAATAAAATGTCTGCTGATAAACAAATTGAGTCTGTAGGTAGGATGGCTGGTAGAAATTTAAAAAGAGCAAAATTAAAATTAGAAAATTTTAATGAAAAAGAAAATATAATAATCAAAAGACCTTTGAAAATAAATTTTTCAGAAATGAAGAACTCTGGTTTTGATGTTTTAAAGGTTTTAGATATTAAAAAAATATTTAATGATAAAATAATAGGGCCTATTTCTTTTAATATTTCTTTAGGTGATAGATTTTTAATTCGTGGTAGAAATGGAGCAGGGAAGACGACAGTTGTGAAAATGATTTTAGATGCATATAAAAATAAAAATAAAAAAATTATTTTTGGTTTTAATGTTGTCTTGGGTTATCTTCCGCAATCTTTAGATTATGGAATAAAATATGAAAATTTTTTGGAATATTTTTTAGATAAAAGTGGTAAAAAACAAACGGATGCTAGAAAAATTTTAAATCGTTTTGGTTTTACAGAAGAAGATGTTTTTCAAAAAATTTCTGAATTATCTCCAGGTGTTAGATCCCGTGGAAAGATTGCATTAATGATGGTTAATAATCCTAATTTATTAATTTTAGATGAACCAACTAATAATTTAGACTTGGAAGTTTTGGAAAAATTTGAAGAATCATTAAAAGAATATAAAGGTACAATTATTTTTATATCTCATGATGAATATTTTATAGAAAAAATAAAACCAAATAAAACTTTAAAGATAGAATAAAATTAAGTTTTTATGTTACAATATTTCTATTATAAGGCATGGTGGTGAAGTGGTTAACACCGGAGTTTGCAAAACTTCTATGCGCTGGTTCGAATCCAGTCCATGCCTCAAAATTAATAAAAGAAGAATATGTAAAATAAACTCCAGAGTTTGGCTAATTCACAAAGGCTTCTACGTACAAAGGTTCGAATCCAGTCCATGCCTCAAAAAAATAAATAAAAAAAAACCTTAATTTAATTAAGGTTTTTTTATTTTACTATTTATTCAATATTTCTTTTAATCTATCTTCGTTTTCTTTTTTATCATTTTCTATTTTTTGTTCTAATCTATCTTGAATTATATTATTGAATTTTTTATTAGTTACAATTTTGTTTAATTCATCTATAGCTTTATTTAATTGAGGATCTATTTCATCTGAGAAAGTTCCATTTTCTAAATATTTTTTTATTTCCTCTTCAGAAATTGAAATTTCAATATCTGGAAATATTCCTTTGTATGATATTCATCCGCTGGTTGGTAATATCCATTTAGCAATAGTTACTTTAAGAGATGTATTATTTTCTAGGGGTATTAATTCCTGAACAGTTCCTTTTCCAAAAGTGGTAGTTCCTAAGAGGATAGCTTTTTTATTATCTGATAATGTACCAGCTAAAATTTCTGAAGCTGAAGCAGATCCTTCATCTATTAAAATTCCAAGTTTTAAATTATCAGTAAATACATTTATGGTTTTTTTATCATTATGAAAATCACCAGATCTTAAAATAGTTGATTCTTTTTTTTCACCATAATCTTCAGTTAATATTATTGTATCTTCTTCTAAAAATAAACCTGCTATATATACTGCTGAAAATAAATGTCCTCCAGGATTTCCCCGAACATCAATTATTAATTTATTATTTTTTGATTTAATAAATTCATTCAAAGCTTCTAAAAATAAAATATGAGAATCTTCAGTGAAAGAATATATTTTAATTACAAAAACATTATCTTTTTGATAAGTTTTAACCGTTGGTATTTTAATTAAATCTCTGGTTACAAGAATCTCTAAAGTTTCATTTTTTTCTGGCCTAATAACTGTTAAGCTTACGATCGTATTTTTTTCTCCACGAATAAGTTTAACTGCTGCGGAAGAAGACATGTTAATTGAATCCACGTTATCTATTTCTATAATAATATCTTTAGGACGTAAACCTGCTTTAAAAGAAGGAGTTCCTGGTAGGGGAGAAACAACGGTTAAATATCCGTTTATATTTGTGATCTCCATCCCTATCCCTGTAAATTCACCGGAGATATCAGATAATAATTGCTCATTTTCTTCTGGGGGTAAAAAAGAGGTATAAGGATCATTTAGAGAATTAACAAAGCCACTTATTGCTCCTCAAATATTATCATCCTCTGTTATGTCTTTTGTTTTATCTATTCTTGTATCAATGAATTTTTCATTTAATATATCTTTTACTTCTCATAGTAATGATAAATTATAATTTTTTTGAGATTGATTAATGGAGCTTATTTTTCCAATAAAAAATCCACTAAAAAAAGATAATGATAAAATTATAATTAATAAAATTTTTATTCTATTTTTTGTTTTTTGACTGAGCATTTTATAGTATGATGATTTATTTTTAGAATCTTATCCAGTATGTTACAATCTTATTATTATGACATATAAAATAAAAAAAGAAAAAAAGGATAAAGGTATTTTGGAACTTAATGTAACAATGGCTTTTGCTGAAGTTGAAAAAAATAAAGATAAGGCTGTAAAATATTTATCAGAAAATACAGAAATAGAAGGATTTAGAAAGGGAAAAATTCCTAAAGATATATTGGAGAGTAAATTAGGTGAAGGTAAAATTTTACAAGAAGCTGCCCAGCAAACTATTAATGAAATTTTTTCTAAAATTTTACAAGAAGAAAAAATTAGAATGATTGGATATCCATCTATATCAGTTGTAAAACTTGCTCCGGATAATGATTTTGAGTTTAGGGTTTTATTAACTACATATCCAGATGTTGTTTTACCTGATTATAAAAAAATTGCTTCTTTGGTTAAAAAAGAAAAATTGAAGGTAACTAAAGAAGAAGTTGCTAAGGTTGAGCAAAATCTTTTAGATATGCAAAATAATATGCATCAGCATGATCATAAAGAAGGTGAAAAATGTGATCATAAAGTTGAAACTGAATTGACAGATGATTTTGTTAAAAAATTAGGCCCTTTTAAAGATGTTTCTGAATTTAATAAAAAAATGGAGGAAGATTTAAAGGTTCAAAAAGAACAAGAATCTATAGGTCAACATAGAGAAAAAATAGTTTCTATGATTATTGAAAAGATTGATTTAAGTGTTCCTGAAATTTTAGTTAATGCTGAAATTGATAAAATTATTGCTCAAATGAAAGATGATGTGATAAAGAATGGAATGGAATGGGCGGCGTATCTAAAATCATCTAATAAAAATGAAATTCAAGTGAGAGAAGAATATAAACCCGAAGCTGTAAAAAGAGCAAAAGCAGAAATTGTTTTAAAAGAAATTGCTAAAGTTGAAAAATTATCAGCTGATAAAAAAGATCTTGAAAAGCAAATTGAGGCTATAAAGAAAATGTATCCAGATACTGAGGTTGAAAATATTAGACTTTATGTTGAAAATATTTTGATCAACGAAGCTGTGATGAAATTCTTAGAAAAATAATAAATCTTTGATTTATATATTTATCTTATGCGGAGTTAATATAAAAAATAAAAACTTTAGTTTTATTTTTTATTAATGATAGTTAGAAAAATAACAAATTTATTTTTATTTTTTATAGTGATAATTAGAAGAATAATAAAATAATAAAAAATAATATTTTTTATATTTAATTTTGAATCCTTGGGAACCACGATAAGTATCGTATCTCCCAGGGGTTTGTTTTTTTTACAAAAATCGTCATTGCGAGGTACGAAGCAATCTAGTTTTTTAATATAAAAATGATAAAATAAATAGATACAAATTAATAATAAAAAATAAAAATATATATGTTAAAAAGATTATTGTCAGTAGTATTATCAATGGTAATTATATTATCAAGTTTAGCTTCGGTAGGAATACAAACAGCTTTAGCTGATATTAATAGTTGAGCTTTTGATAATGATAATGATTATAGTATTTCAGATACAACTGATTTAGGATTAGGAGGAGTATCATTCACGGCTTCTGATATTGCTGGGGATTTAGGAACTTCTAATGGTACAATAATGGGAGATGTTGATGGAGATGGGGATTTGGATATTTATGTTACGACTGAAGGTGCTCAAAATAAACTTTGAATAAATGATGGATCTGGTAATTTTGTAGCTAATGATATTGTTGGTGATGAGAATTATTCTCAATATGCAGCAATGGGAGATGTTGATGGAGATGGAGATTTGGATATCTATACTCCTAATGGAAATGCTGCTGATAATCAAAATAAACTTTGAATAAATGATGGATCTGGTAATTTTGTAGCTAATGATATTGTTGGTGATAATGTCACTTTTGGTTCTACTGCAGTAATGGGAGATGTTGATGGAGATGGAGATTTAGATATTTATGTTGCAAATGGTAGTGATAATCAAAATAGTCTTTGAATAAATGATGGATCTGGTAATTTTGTAGCTAACGATATTGTTGGTGATATATATTTTTCTGAAAGTGCAGCAATGGGAGATGTTGATGGAGATGGAGATTTAGATATTTATGTTGCAAATGCAGGTGCTCAAAATAAACTTTGAATAAATGATGGGACAGGTAGCTTTGTAGTTAATGATATTGTTGGTGATGCTGATTATTCTTATGATGTAGTAATGGGAGATATTGATGGAGATGGAGATTTAGATATTTATGTTGCAAATGGGGATCCAATGGTGGGAGATGCTCAAAATAAACTTTGAATAAATGATGGATCTGGTAATTTTACAGCTAATGATATTGCAAATGATTTAGGAATGTCAAAAAATGTAACAGTAAAAGATGTTGACGGTGATGGAGATTTAGATATTTATGTTGCAAATACTTCGGGGATAATGGTGTTTGGTGATATTCAAAATAAATTATGAATAAATAATGGAACAGGTTCTTTTGCAATTTCTAATATTTTGGATGATTTAAATAAATCATTTGGTTCAGTTATAGGTGATATAAATGGTGATGGTGATTTAGATATTTATGTTGTAAATGCTGATAGTCAGCAGAATAAATTGTGGATTAATAATGGATTTGATGATGTTGCTTTATTAAAGGGCCCTGCACCATATTCAATTTTATTTCCCTACATAACCCCAACAACCCCTCAAACATTCTCATCTTCATTAATATCATTTACAGAAACACTAGGAACAAATAATGAAGGAAGTCTAACATATCAAGTATCTGCAACTAACGGTGTAACATGAA
>Ga0208647_1000376_pt1 | contig 13885 bp, 10 predicted proteins | sample AntAceMetag02UKA_FD_184765 | JGI IMG/M metagenome (GOLD analysis project Ga0208647, IMG submission 184765) | Saline lake microbial communities from Ace Lake, Antarctica - Antarctic Ace Lake Metagenome 02UKA (SPAdes) (version 2) | ecosystem: Environmental > Aquatic > Non-marine Saline and... | reverse complement strand
TAAGTAAACATTTTAAAAATAAAAGTTTTTTAATGGGATTATTATTCATTGCCTGTTTGCAGTTAAGTCCTTCGTTTGGTTTAGGATTGATGGCAGAAATGCGTGAGCAAATGGAAGTATCTAAAATGTTTGTTGGTATCTTAGGTTCTGTTGGAACAGTTTTTGGTTTAATTGGTTATATTATATTTTTTAAATGGGGCAAAAAATTTGATTTGAAAAAGTTGTTGATTTTTTCAATTATTTTTTCAGGAATAACAAATCTATGCTACCTTTATATTCCTACACAATGGCATATTATGGCATATAGTGTTGTGTTTGGTGCGTTTAGTGGTGTTTCTTTCATGGCCATTATGACTTTCATGACCCGTATAGTTCCAAAGGGCAACGAAGGCGTATTATACGCTTGTGTGACGGCTCTATCGAACTTCTGTGCTAGAGGGAGTGGAATTATGTCCGGTGCAATATACGACCATTGGGGCTATTCTACAAATGTTATAATATCGTCTGTTTTGACTTTGTGTTGTTTGCTTATTATCCCAAAATTAAATTTAGAGAGCAACTATGAAAAATAAACAACTGATAATTCTCGGAGCAGGTGTTAGTATACAAAACGGAATTAATAAAAATTTATGGTGTAAGATTCAAAATAAATTTGTTATAGGTTTGAATTATTCTTTTAATTATTTCGACAGCACGTTTCATATGTATGTCGATAATCAATTTTATATTAAACAGCATAAACAAATTTCTAAATTGCCTTTAATTGTAGGTACTTATTTTGATAATTTAAAGATACATAAAAATACAATAACACTTCCAACTTCTAATAAATATGATTCAACATTGATTAAAGGAGTTTACAAACAAAGTTTATGTGGTATTTTTGCTTTATCAATTGCCATTTATTTACAACCAAAAGAGATTTATTTATTAGGTTTTGATGCTGGTAGTGTTACTGATAATATAATTAAAAAAAGAATAGAAACACATTTTTATCAAAAAGATATTGTTCATCGAGGCACTGGAAAAGTTTGGTATTATAATATCCCAAATCGTGTCAATAAAGATTTTAAACCTTTTGAAAATCAAACAAATATTTATAATGTGTCTTTAGATTCAAAAATTAATACATTTCAAAAAATATCATATGATGACTTTTTTAATCGTCTTGATAATGATACATATAATCAAAACAATTTAAGAGAACAAATTAAAATATCTTTAAATAAAATAAAACGTGAAAACACTTGACAAATAACGATTTAATATGCTATACTTATATAAAGAAATGAATTAACTAAGGAGAATAAAAATTCATGAAGTGTAAAAATGGACTAGACCATGAGAAGTTAGGTGTTCCCTGTACAGCTTGTAGATTAGATATGTATAAAGAGAACAAAAATATTTTTTCTGAGATAGATAAGATACAAAATAAATATAAGGAGAATAAAAATGAGAGAAGTTGAGAGTGTTGTATGTCCGGGTTGTTTAGAATTTTTAGGAAACATTGATAAATTAGATGAATGTCCCCTTTGTGGCTATGAGCTAAAAATTAAAGAAAAAGTGAAAAAAAATGAAGAAGAAAATTAAAGTTTGTTGTTTTTCAGATAGTCATGGATTACATAATAATATTAAAATTCCACCCTGCGATATATTAATATTTGCTGGAGATTTTGATATTTATTCTTTACCTGATTTAGAACGTGCAAATGCTTGGTTTGGAAAACAAAAAGCACAGTATAAAATATTTGTAGCTGGCAATCATGATACTTATTTAGAAAAGATTCCTGTTTTTTCTATTAAAGATATATTCAATAATGTTATTTATTTACAAGATGAAATGATTGAAATTAAAGGGTTAAAGATTTATGGAAGTCCTTATTCTCCAAAATTCGGTGAGTGGAGTTTTTCTTATAAACGATGTTCTTTAGAAGCTAAAAATATTTGGTCTAAAATTCCAGAAAATTTAGATATTTTAGTTACTCATGGGCCAAGTTACGGTGTATTAGATAGAAATTTATATGATGAATCTTGCGGATGCGAAGTGTTGAGTAGAGAAATTATGCAGAAGAAACCAAAAAATCATATTTATGGTCACTTGCATTTATTTGGTGGACAATCAATAACTCAATGTAATATTAATTTTTATAATGTATCTGTTTTGGATGAAGATTATAAACTTGTGAATTCTCCTACTATTTTAGAGATTTAAAAAATAAATTATTTATTTTGCATTTTAAAATTTAATTAATCCTCGACGCTGAGACGATTTTTTGTTTTTCATAATATATCGTGACTTTTATAACTTTATTGTTTTCATATAGTTACACCACATAAATTTACTTAATAAGTCCTTGACAAACACCCCTTTTATATGCTATACTATAGTATAAGCATTAGATAGAGTTTCTCTGTCATTTTGTAATAGATTTCATATAACTTGTTTATTTACAGTAAGATAGGAGATAAATATGTTCTTTTTCGTATTGTTAGTTGCAGTTGTGGCCTTTGTTGCAGGGCTACATGTTCAAAAAAAACAAGATATTTTATAATTTAAAACCGATTCGGGTCAACACCCGAAATTAAAATAATAAAGTTTGTAGTTTTCGGTCTATATTTGGTCAAGCTCAAACTTGACCACAAAATAAAAACACGAGATGACGTAAATCGTTGTCTCACAATGACTTATAAAAATAATTCAATAGCTCATACAGTGACTTACTATGTCTTAAAAGGACAAAGGTAAGAAATTCGTCTGTCTACGCAAACTAAGTGTAGATTTTTTTTATGTGTAATACATTAACGTAAGGTATTTAATATGAATGACTTAGAAAAAGAAATTAAGAAACTAAGCAGATTAACACAGTATAAAAAGGCAGACAAATCTTCTTTGACAGAAATTGCTCAAAAGAACGTTTGGGTTCGTCAAATTAATATAGCACAACGCTTTACGTCACCTGAAGCTAAAAAAATGTCTTGTGAAATCTTTGAAAACTATCTAAACACATATAGTTTCTCATCTTTTGCAGATATTGAGACAGTTGCTGATTTGGTCTTTGAAGAAGTAACAAAATTAAAGATTCAACAACAGATTTCAATTATAGCAGCCGATGATACAAACAAATTTTTACCAGATAGACTAATAGATTCTTTACATAAAGTCGAAGAAACAATCTGGAGTTTGAAAGAAAAAGCAGGAATAGTTGGAAAGAAAGAACAAGACGATTTATCTGCTTTAGAAGAGTTAAAGAAGAAATTTAAAACATATATTGCTTTTAATAAAAACGAATTCACATGTGTTGTAGAAGGCTCTAAAATTTTAATGGGCAATTTAACAACAAAGAATGTTGAAGATGTTCAAATTGGCGATGAAATTATTGGGTTAAAGAAAAAAAATTATTCATGGGAAATTAAAAAACAAAAAGTTTTAAATAAACAATGTAATGGAGTTAAAGAAGTTATTAAAATAAAAGCAGGTAATAATTCTCTTGAATTAACTCCAGACCATAGAATTTTAGCTGAAGCAGGGTTTCAAGATAAAGGAACAGATATTAGATATTTTGAAGCTAGTAAATGCTGGGGAAGAAATGTAAAAGTTTTTAATTGTGTAGATAATTTAAGTGATTATTATGCTGGAATGTTAATTGGATTCATTGAATCTGATGGTTGGGTTCATCAATCGAAAACTTGTAATTCTCATGGTTATCATATTGCACAAAAGGTAGAATATAAGGCTGTTGAATTCTTATTAAACTATTTTAATTTAAAATATACTAAAACCAATAGAATTCGAATAAACACTGGTTCATTACCAAATTTAAAAGGAAAACAATTTCAGTGTTTTGAATATCACTTATCAACATCTAATAATGATTTTATTGAAAAAATATATGCTGGACAACTAAACAATAATGATATTGATTTTGGTTATTTAGCTGGTTTTTTATTAGGCGATGGAACAAGAGATATTAATAATTCTTGGAGAATTTATCAAAGCACGAAAGTAAATCAATATAAAATTGATATTATTATTAAAATATTAGAAAAACATAAATTATCATATACAATAAATAAAGCTCCAGACAATATGATTACAATTAATGTTGGAAGTTGTAGAATTCCAATGATTAATCCCGAATCAAAAAAAATTAAAACATGGACAAAACATTTTATTGAATGTCAACCTTTTTATAGTTTAAACAAATTTAAATTGAGATTTGTTGATATTGAAAAAAAGAAAAAAGTTTATGATTTAACAACAGAAACAGAAAATTTTGTTGCAAATGGATTTGTTGTTCATAACTGTTGGCTTCCTGTTGTTTGTAAAAAATGTGGTGAGAAAGATATTCAACCAATTTTGTTACGAAGAAGAGTAAAAGATTTTAAAGCATTGAAACACCCATTCTTTTCAGGTCGATTTTTGTTTAACGTTGCTATAATGGACGATGTTGAAAACGAAGTAATCACAAAAGAACAGGCTGCAAAATATTTACAAACATCTGTAAAATATATTGAGTGGGCAATAGAAAATAGATATAAAATTGTAGAAGTAGATAATGTTTCCAAAGAAGATATAAATGAGTTTATCGATGATAAACCATATTTAGGAAACACAAAAAAATCTATAGAAAATTTGAAATGATAGAACAGATTAAAGAAACAGAATTAGAATTTATGGAATTCTATAGTGACCCGACAGCAATGACGGAGTGTTTAATTCCTGAAAATATTAATTCTCCTCAAGTATGGCCAAATTGTAATTGTATTACATTACGAAATTATCAATTTGCGATGCAAAACTATTCATATTTAATTGCAGATGATAACGCTCTTTCTAAAAAAGAAAATTTAAATTTAAAACAAATGACTGGTAACTTATACAGCATTGGTGCTAGGAATCTTGGAAAATGTAACAGTATAAATGATGAGATTTTTTTAGCAGATGGTTCTTTGAAAACGCTTGGGTCTTTAATTGGAACATTGCAAAATGTTATCTCATTTAATGACAAAACATTAAAGTTAGAAACGGATAGGGCAAGTTTCCGTGACAATGGCGAAAAACCTTGTTATAGAATTAAGTTAGCATCTGGTAAAGAATTAACTGTTACAGAAAATCATCCATTATATACGGCAAGTGGGTGGATATGTTCTGAAAATTTATTTGTTGGACAATATATTGCAACACCACGTAAAATTGACATTGACGGTGTAGATGTTGATGACAATATCGCAATTTTATTAGGATATTTTTTGGGTGATGGTAGTTGTACTTCCACACAAATGGCCATTACAAATATAAATCAAGAATTGATAGATGAATTTTATGTTTTAGCAGAACACTTTGATTGTCGAGTATCGAATTATAGAATGTCATATGGGTTTGCAAGAAAAGCTGGATATAAAGGAAAAAATAAAATCATCGAATTGTGTGATGATTATGATTTAAGAAAACCATCAAAAATAAAAACGATTCATTCGGATATTTTTAAATGGTCTAACAAACCAATTGCTTTATTGTTAAATCGTTTATTTGCTTGTGATGGACATATTAGAATGTCAAAAGAGGTTCATATTGAATTAACACTTGCATCAAAAAAAATGGTTTATCAGATTCAGACGTTGTTATTAAGATTTGGTATACATTCTGATATTCATTATAAAAAATCAAAATGTAATGAGAAATATTTTGACGCATGGCGATTGAATATAGGATTGGATGCCGATAAATTTCTTGATAAAATAGGTATAAAAAGTAAAGATTTTGGCCAACGAAACAATAAATCATATTCAACTTCAGATAGAATTCCAAATGACTATATTTTAAAATATTACAATGAATTTTCGAAAAAGAAAGAATTAAGACTACGAAATTTAAAACCATATAGCCCAAGTAGAGGAAAATGTCAAAGAATTGCGAAATTAATAAATCATGAGGAATTGTCAAAAATAGCAAACAGTGATATTTATTGGGAAAAAATAATCGAATTAGAATTTGTTGGGATGAAACCAACAGTAATGGTTTCTGTTGATAAAAATCACACATATATTTCAAATAACATTATTTCTCATAATTCATTATGGCTTTGGATTGATACTATTTTAACTGTTGTTGATAAAGTAAAAGAAGCTTGTGTTGCTTCATTTGACGACCAGCATTTAAAGAAAGTTACTAACACTATTTCTTTATTTGTTGAAAGTCATAAGTTCTTACGAATTTTTCATTTAAACAAAGAAACATCAAGAAGTAAAACAGTAAAACGAAGTCCTTTTGAAATTGTAACCGAACATGGTTCTGTTGTTAAAGGAATAAATGAAAAAGTTGAAGGTGATAATCCTGGAACAGCATTTCATGGTCTTCATTTTGATTATTTAAATTATGAAGAGTTTTGTGTAGATGGAAAAACTCAAATTCGATGGGTTGATACGGATGGAAATGTTCATTCTGATAGAATTGTTAGATTTATCGATTCTGGGGACTGGAAAAATGCTAAAGTTTATAGTTATAATTTTAAGAATCAAAAAATTGAACTAAAAAAAGTAGTTGATATTTTTCAAAAAAACGTTAAACATTATGGTGTGTGGGATTTAAAATTTGAAACATTTGGAAATACTAAGTATCGCAGTTTAATTACTTCTCAACATCAAAAAATATGGACTGATTCAGGATATAAAGAAGTAGAAGATATTTCTAAAAATGACACTTTTTATACTTTTGATTATTATAAACTAACCGATGTTCAAAAACAAATAACAATTGGAACACTGTTAGGTGACGCTTGTGTGTCTCAAAAAGTTAAAGGAAAATGCTTACCAAGCATGCATTTTGTTCAAGGAATGTCTCAAGAAGATTATATTCAATATAAAAAACAATGTTTTTCAAATTTATTTCAAAGTTTTCATAGACAGAAAAATAAAACAGGATTTAATTATCAAGAAACAAGTTGGGGTGGGAAAACATTGCATGGAACAACCGATACATCTGTAGATTTTAATGAATTTTTACATTTTAAAAAAAGCGGTAAAGATAAAAAAACATTGGATGTTCGGTTATTAGAAAAATATTTATCTGAAATATCTTTAGCCTTTTGGGTTATGGACGACGGTTTACTTTTAGGAAATAAAGGAAAAACCGAGAAAACAAAATATATTCGATTAAACACTCAGGGATTTAATCATCAATCGCATTTGTTATTACAAGAAGTTTTAAAAAACAAGTTTTGTTTGGATGTGGAAATTAGAAAAGAAAATAGATTTGGAAAACAATATTTTGTTTTACAGTTTGATAATAAAAACACTTTAAAGCTCATTGATAAAATAAAACAGTATATTCATCCAACATTCTATTATAAAATTTATACGAAAATAGAATTGTGTGATTTAATATATAAAAATATTAAACCAGAATTTACAGATTTAAGTTTAGATGTTAAAGATTTATTACAACCAATAAAATTATTGTCAAAAGATTTTGTAATACGAAGAACTTGGAAGATGCACGATATAGAAGTTGCTGACAATCATAATTTTTTTGCTGGAGGAACATTAATATCAAATAGCTATGCTAGTGATGTTGGTGCTAAAAAAAGAGTTGACTCTGGTAATTCTTTAGGATATATTGAAAGATTATCTGGAATTCCCGATTTATGTATTGGTTCTCCGATGGGAAAAGTTTTGAAGAATCCAAAAAATAAAAGTTGGATTTGGAGATTACCTCAATTTGTAAGAGAAGATTATTCTCAAGAGATGCATGAAAAACTTGCCGAAGAACATGGTGGAGAAAAAAGTGCTTCATTTAAATTGAATGTGGAAGCAATAACACTTGAAGGTGCATATGGTTTTTGGGATATGGCAAGATTAAAAGAAGCTAGTTTTAGAAAAAATAAATCAATAAAAAGTTTCGAAATTGGCAAAGATAATTTTCAAGATTTTAAAAGTTTGATTCATGTTGAAAGATTATCTGGTTCAGAACAAGTATTTATAATGGCAGACATTGGCTTCAACGCAGCACCAACAGAAATAATTATTGTGTTTTTTGATGGTAAAAAATATACATATAGTTATAATATTACACTATATAGATTAGTTAGAAAAGAACAAGCAGAAGTTTTTTATTGGTTATATAAAAAGTTGCATGGTGGATTTATTGGAATTGATGCGACATCTGATGATGGTGTTATTTTAGATTATGTGTATGACATGGGTGTTCCAAAAAGCGATTTAATAAAAGTTAAGTTTAATGCAAATGTTGAGATTGGTTTTCAAAAAGATGATGACGACAATATTATTCTAGATAAATCTGGTGTTCCATTGATGCAAACAGAAAACGCCAGACAGTTTGCATTTCAAGAATTAGAAAAAATTATGTATGGTGGAAACATGATTGTTCCTTTTGATGAGAAGCTACTCAATCAACTTACCAGCACTATTGCCAAACAGACAAAGGGAATGAAAATGATGTATGAAAATAAAAGCAGTGCAGACCATCTTCATTCTGCTTTTGAAGTTTTTGCTGTTTGTAGATTTTTAAAGGAATTTGAACAAGTCCGAGGAATGATTCAACATAAACGAGCGTTTTGTTCATGAAAATTTGCACTAAATGCAAAATAGAGAAAGAATTATCAGAATTCAGTAAAGATAAATCTCGAAAAGATAAGTTATTTCCGCAATGTAAAAAATGTGCTTTACATTATCATAACAGTCACAAGAAACAACAAAACAAAAAGAGTTTAGATTATCATCATAAACACAAAGAATTGTTGAATGACAATGCGAAACAGTGGAGAGAAAATAATTCACAAAAAGTGAGTGAATATAATAAAATTTATCGCACACAACATATCAAAGAACGTCATATAAATAATAAAAAGTGGTATAAAGACAATCGAGCATATGTTCAAAACAATAGAAAAAATCGTAGAGTTTATGATATTAACTATAAAATTAAGTGTTTATTAAGAAATAGAATTAGGTCAGCAATTAAAAACAATTCAAAATCAGCATCTACTAAAATATTATTAGGATGCACAGTTAAGTTTCTAAAAAAATATTTAGAATCACAATTTACAGAAGGCATGAATTGGAATAATCACGGAGTTCATGGTTGGCACATAGACCATGTCAAGCCTTGTGCTAGTTTTGATTTATCAAAAGAATCAGAACAAAGAAAATGCTTTCATTATACAAATTTACAATCACTTTGGGCAGAAGATAATCTTCAGAAAAGTGATAAACATTAACAAAGGAAATAATTATGAGCGTAATTCAGCAAGAATATTATAATAAACTAATGGAATTAATGTTTCAGCCTTCCGGTAAAATAAAGGTTGCATCAACATTTCATAAACAGATGGAGCAAATAAATTCATTACTAGGCAACGATAGAACAGGATTAGTTAGTTCTATACTTGACTTTATGATTCAATCTGGAACAGTAGATGTTAATTTTAATGCTTCGAATAAAAATTTAACAAAACTTTTCTCTGAATGGAAACAAAATTTAAATGCTGATTTAAGTTTAGATATTCCTAGAGGCCTTAGAGGATTTACCGAACAATATTTACGAGAAAGATGGAAGAGTTCATTTATTGTTGTTAATTTAAGATGGCATAAGGTTGATGGATATTGGTTGCCAACTAGAATTTATTTAATGGATGGTGCTAGTGTTTTTGTTAAAAATGACAAACGTTTATTAAACGGAAATGCTTATTATTTAGGAAAACCGGATAGTGATGAGGCAGTTCCTTTAAGAAATACAAAAGAATCATCTTTTATTGTTCGTAAACCATTTAATAGTTGGTATGATGAATATCCTGTTCCTTATTTAGTAAAAAAGGGTGCATTATATCATTCATTATTTAAATCAATGATACTTGAACGTCAGAGCGAAATTATTCAAACTGCATTTCCTTATCAATTATTAGTTAAAGTTGGAACACAAGAAGCAATTAAAAAGGGAATGGGGCCAACACAAACAGATTTAGATAATATCAAAGAAAAGTTTCAAAACCAAAAAAAGAATTTTAGTGAACATACACAGGACAAGGGATTGATTGGTGCATTTGCTGGTGATGTTAATTTAGAAGAATTAATTCCAAATTATGTTAAAGCATTAGATGAAAAAATTCTAAAGTCATCTGATAAAAATTTACTTAGTGCTTTAGGTATGATTGAGTTAAAAGGATTTTCAGCTAGTCGAGAAGAAGCAATATTAAATCCTAAAGTTTTAGTTGAAGAAGTTGAAGATGCTGTAAATGATTATGTTGACCTTTTAAAAGAAATTGTGCAACAAATTAAAGAAAAGAATTCTGGAAAATATACGCTTAATGATAGTGTTGAAGTTCAATCTGGTGTGATTAAAGCATTTTTAACTGATGAGATGAAAACTCTTATTCGTTCTTGGTATGATAGAGGTCTTGTTGGAGATAAAAGTGGTTTAGAAAATACAACAGGATTAAATTTTGAAACACAAGTAAAAGAACGAGACAATGAACGCAAAGAAAAATTAGATACAAAGATGTACCCTAGAATAACGCAAAATATGGAAAAAGACCCGGCAGATTTATCACCTGATGATGAAAATGAGAAGGTTCCAGATGATAAGAAAAAAGGAACTCCAGAATCTAAAAATTATAAGAACGCTTGTGAAGAAACGGAATGTATTGATAAAGTTATGAAATCAATTCGTGAAATTCCTAAAGAAATAAAAGCAGACTTGTCTAATAAGGAACAACAGATTTTTAAAAAAGCTTTTAATGAATGTTTTTTAAACGCAACAAAATTAAAATATGATAATAAATTAAGAGAAAAGGCTTCTCTTGAATATGCTTGGAAAATTGCAAAGAAATAAATATTAAGGAAAAACAATATGAATGAAAAAATAAAACTAAGTGCTAAAGTTAAAAAAATTGATAGTGGTATTAAGAAAGCTTTAAAGAAGGCCAATATTCAATATCCTCATGAATCGTTAGGATTTTTCAAAGCTATTTATGCAAAGGTTGATGGAAAAACGCCTAATGGAAACGGTGTTATTTTGGCTAAAAGTGTTAAAGATAATGTTCCATATCTTATTGGTACACAGGTCAACAGAGACCATATTAGAGAAGGTTACATCATGGGAAGCATTATTGATTCCAGTATTAATGAAAACGAAGAGATTGAAATTGTCTTTACGTTTGCAAAAAATGTTTATCCAGAAGAATATGAATTGGCATTAGAGTTAATGAAAGATGAGAAATTAACAGTGTCATTTGAACTTTCTGTAGATAAAAAAGATGTCGAAGTTGTTGAAGGAAGATATCGAAAACTAAAAAATGTTTCTTTTGATGGTGTAGGATTATTGTTTGATATAAAACCAGCTTACGCAAATGCTCATGTGCTTGAAACAGCTATGAGAATTATTGAAAGAACATTCGAACATGAAGGTAAACAATTACTTTACGCCAGTGCTAAAGATATAACTCAAAAGTGGGTTCGTATTGGCGAACTAATAGAAAAAGCTTTACAAGATAAATCAAATAAAGGAGATATAAAAATGGATAAAAAGGCGAATGACGCTTTGTTAGCTGCTCAGAAAAAATTAGTTTCTGACGAATTTGGCGAAGAAGTTGTCAAAGGTTGGTCTGATGAAGATTTTCTTAATCAAGATAAAATTGATGAAGTTAGAGAGTCTTTAAAGGCTACCGAAGAAAAAGTCGAAGACAAAAAAGTTGAAGACAAAGCTGACGAAAAAGCTGATGAAAAAGTCGAAGACAAAAAAGTTGAAGACAAAGCTGACGAAAAAGCTGATGAAAAAGTCGAAGACAAAAAAGTTGAAGACAAAGCTGACGAAAAAGCTGATGAAAAAGTCGAAGACAAAAAAGTTGAAGACAAAGCTAGTTATCAATGCGAATGTGTTTCATGTGGTAAAAAAACAACATTAACAGGTCATTGTAAAGATTCGAAATGTTCTGAATGTGGTGGAGATATGCGAAGAGTTGATAGACCTGGCACAGGTAAAGGTTCAGAAGAAAAAGTCGAAGACAAAGCTAAAGAATCTGAAGAAACGGCTGAAAAAACAGTTGTTGAGGAAGATGTTAAAATCAATCAAAAAGTAACATATGATGACGAGAAAAATGAAGAAACAATTGAAGTTGAATCTGAACGTGTTGTTAAACGTGATGATAAAATTAAAGTTGTTGAAAAAACTAAGTCAGAAGTTACTTACTCTTATGCTCAAGTCAAAGAGATTAAAGCTGAGTACGAATTAAAAATTTCTGAAAAAGAAAAAGAAATTGAATTCTTAAAGGAAAACGCTCAAAAAATTATTGAAGTTCGTTCTGAACTTGGTGATTTTGTTGAAGATTTATCTGACGAAGATTTACTAGATGATGATAAATTGGAAAAAGCTCGTTTACAGAAAAGAGTCAATGAGTTAGAAACAGCAAACGAGAAAGAAGAAGATGTTGATGAAAAGAAGCCAGAAGATAAAGATTTAAAGACTGGTCATGAAGAAAAAGAACAAGTTGAAGAAGAGTCGTCTAGTAATAGAATTCACGACTACCTTAAAAATAAATATGGTGAAAAAAAATAAATCCAAAAATAAAAGGAGAAAATTAAAATGGATAAGAAAAAAATCGAGATGGCTCAAGAAGAGCTAAAAGCAAAGCTTACTGACCTTGCAGTTGCAGGTAGTGGTGGAAGTTCATTGGAACTAGCAAAGTTATGTAATGTTCCTTATGATGCTGAAATGCCAATTCCTGAAGTTATTAAGGCTATTGCAAAGACAGCTAGTGTTGCAAAAGGTGAAGATTATGAGTATTTTGTAGAAGCAGCAGAAACAAAAGTTGTTTATACAATCAGCAATGGTTCTGTAAACCAAACTGCTGTTACTCCTAGTGGTGAATCTGATTTGGTTTTCAGCAGCTACAGTTCTGATGAATATTATGTATATGTTGAAAAACTATTGGAAGCTAAATATGACCCAATTGCTATTAAAGCAAAGGTTTGTATGGAGTCTTTAGATAGAAAAGAAGTAAAAGATGTTTTAGATTTGTTAATTGCTGCTGCTGCTGGAACAGCTAATACGTTCCACAATGATTCAGGCGATACAACGATTAACTTTGAAAAAGTCGTAGAGATGGTTCGAAGCGTTGCCAAATATGGTAATAAGCTTGTGTTCATTACAGGTGCAACAGTTACAACTGATGTCATCTTAATGGATTATTCAGAAGACAAAAATAGAGAAGTATCTCTTGAAAAAGCTGGTATTTCTAAGTGGGTTAAGATTGAGTCTTTGACTTATACTCATTCTGGTTCACAGACTGTTTTTGCTGCTGACAAAGCTTTACTTGTTGCGACAAGTGATGCCGAAGGCAATCGACCTATTCAGTTTGTACGTCGAAAAGTACAGTCTCTAGAAGATGCAGGACAAAAAGAGAGAATTATTGTGGCTGCTGGCCCAAGAATTCAGGTTGGCTCAAATCCTAAATGGGCTTATGTTATAACCGCTATGGAGCAGTATGGTTGTGTTGTGACCAATCCATTATGTGTTGCAGTCTACAAAGACAGCCAATCATATAGTTAATAAATAGCTATATTGAAATAGATGGGGGATTAATTTCCCCCATCACAAAATAAACCTTGACAGATAGCAGAAATTGTGTTATACTTGACTTATGAAAAATAAAATATGCACAAAATGTAAAATAGAAAAAGAACTTTCTGAGTTTAGCAGAGATAATAGTAGAAAAAGCGGTTTATATCCTCGATGTAAAGCGTGTTGTCAAGAATATTGCACGAAATATCGTAGCACTCACAAATTACGAGTTGCTGCACGTCACGAAAAATATCGTAACGAACACAGAGAAGAAGTTCGAAAAAGAAATAGAGAATATCGTAGAACTCATAA
>Ga0208647_1000375_pt1 | contig 13918 bp, 19 predicted proteins | sample AntAceMetag02UKA_FD_184765 | JGI IMG/M metagenome (GOLD analysis project Ga0208647, IMG submission 184765) | Saline lake microbial communities from Ace Lake, Antarctica - Antarctic Ace Lake Metagenome 02UKA (SPAdes) (version 2) | ecosystem: Environmental > Aquatic > Non-marine Saline and... | reverse complement strand
GTGGGGTACTTGACAGATACCACAGGTAACAGACGGTTCTGGCCAGTGCTCTGTACCAGTTTTGATCTTGAAGGACTGAAACGGGACCGAGAACAACTATTAGCAGAAGCAGTGGTGTGCTATAAGAAAGGCGAGAGTTTGATGTTGCCATACGAAATGGCTAAGGAAGGGGAAGAAGAGGCCAATGCACGATTAGCAGATGATCCTTGGATGTGGATAGTATCTGAATGGTCCGCAGCCAATCCTGGGGAAGGAGAGACTACTACACAACACATATACAGGAACGTAATTGGTGGTAATTTGCAGTCCATGAATACATGGCATCAGCGCCGGATAGCATCAGCGCTTAAATTAACAGGATGGAAAAAACAACCGAGTTTGAGTGGTATAAAATATGTAAGACCAGTAAAAGTGGAGGCTAATGATGGGTAGGGGAAAAGCTAAATATGTATGGATGGTTATGGACAGCAAAAACGAATGTGACATAAGACGATATGCTTTTGATCACACACAAGCGATAGCCCAACTGGATCATCCAAATGGAAGACGTGACAGAGGGAAAAGCTGGGCATTGTTCAAACTGGTAAGGGTTAACTGCAAGAAGGCTAAATGAAAATAGTTAAGGACACATATCCTTTATTAGAACCGTTCCAACGGACAGGCGTGGATTTCCTATCCCGATCCCGTTCAGCACTGTTAGCTGATGATGTTGGGACCGGGAAGACAGCGCAAGGGATCCATGCCTGCCAACAGGTAGGCGCACGGTCAGTGTTAGTGGTCTGTACGGCGAGTATTAAAGATAACTGGAAGAAGGAAGCAATCAAATGGGGATATGATGAACGAGACATACATATTATCGATAACAAAAACGTCAAAACCTTGCCGGAAACTGGAATGTTCGTCACTAACTATGACGTCTGCTGGCGAAAAGGTTATGCTGGGACTCTCTTTAGGCGGAAGTTTGATGTTCTCATTTGCGATGAAGCACACTACCTCAAGAACCATAAGGCGAAACGATCAAGAGCCGTGTGGTTGCGAAACGGTTACGCAGATATTTCAACTTACAGATGGATGATCACTGCTACCCCGGTACTTAATCGTCCGGTTGAGTTGCATACAATGCTGAAGAAATTGTGTCCGGATCGTCTGGGCCCTTACCTTAATTACATAGCATACACACAGAGGTACTGCGATGGAAAAGATGGCAAGTGGGGATACGAAGCGCTTGGCGCTGAAAACCTTGAAGAACTCGCTGGTCGCTTGGATGGATTCATGTTACGGCGAACGCGTGATGAGGTCATGCCGGCGAAGACATTACAGAAAATCTATCTTCCGTTCACAAAAGAGATTGAGAAGCATCTTTTCACAGGAGAAGAGAGTGAGAGTATTCGTCGCAAGATCGGACTGGGCAAGGTTGACCCGAGCGCAGAAATTATATCGAATATCCTGGAGTCAGAGGATAAGGTCCTGGTTTTCGCGTACCACACCGACGTTATACTTGGCCTCGAGGCCGCACTCGAAAAGTATAATCCGATCGTACTTAGAGGTGCTACGCCGAGTAGGTACAGACAAAAGTTAGTAGAAAAATTTGCCGGGGAAAATAATCACCGGGTCTTTATAGGACAAATTCAAGCGGCCGGCGAAGGTATTGATGGCCTTCAACACGCGGCGAGTGTCGGGGTATTTGTGGAAACAAATTGCCCACCTGGCACGATCAAACAAGCTATTGGCCGGTTACATAGGAAAGGACAAAAGCGTCCGTGCCTATTCCAGTTCCTTCTTGTTGAAGGGACCGTGGACGAACAGGTGTTGAACAACACTTTGTTCAAAGACAAGAACATCAAGACAATACTAAAGGACGAAAAGTTAGGGCTGGATTTTTCGGAACAAAAACAAAAGGAGAAGATCATGGTAGAGACAGAATTGAAACGAATTGCGGACGCTTTGGAAACGCTCGTAGAGTTAAGGAAAAAGGATGTGGAGATCACGTTGACTTCACAAACTTTTAACGATACTCCACCTGCGCCTGAAGCAGAAGCGCCAGTAACGCCGCCAGCAACACCACCAGTAAGGAAAGCCGCGAAGAAGAAAGGTAAGAAAAAAGCAGCACCGGCAGTGGTTGCCTCTGCGAAGCCTATGACAAAGGCAGAGTATGAAGCTACGATGCAGAGCGCAGCAAACAGTATCAGTACGTTCTGCGGAGATCCGGCGAAGACCAATGCGTTGTTTGCCAAGCTCCAAACAAAATTCCAGGCCCAGTTTCCCGGTTACGAACAAGTGTTCGCCGCCGAGCCTAAAGACTATGCAACCGTCTGTGAACTGGTAGATGGGTTTGTGCTAGAAGAGGGAGTGAAATAGTATGGGAAAATGGACAACAGAAGAGGTAGTGGAAAGTCTTAAAATCAACGTAAAAGATTATGGGTCAGCAATAGCAGTTGCCGGGCTCTATAAAAAACTATACGGAGAGTTTCCTAAAATAGGGCTGAGTGGCGCGCAAGCTAGTTACGCTGATCTGCTCTGTGAAAAACTACCCGAACCAAAAAAGGAAGGTGAATAATGGGCCATTCAAATGTCAGCCCGTCTGGGGCGGAACGATTTTTTGCATGCCCTGGATGCGTACAAGCGCAGGCGGCTATTGATATTATCGAGCCGTCGAACCCTGCCGCGTTGGAAGGATCAGCAATCCACGAACTCGCGGCGGATTGTTTGAAGAAAGACATCGATCCGTATGACATGATTGGTGAGACAGTTGAGGTTAAGGATAACTATGGGGACATCATCGAGTTTACAGTGAATGATGATTTCGCGTTTGCGGTGCGCATGTATCGCAACACTATCCTGGGGATCCTCAAGGAACACGGCCTGGATCAAAATGCTTTACAGGTCGAAACAAAGTTTACTCTTCCGGAAGTTGACAGTAAAGCTCGAGGGACCACCGACTGCTCATTCGTGGCATCAGACACGTTGTACGTATTCGATCTCAAAGGTGGCCGGGGTATTATTGTCAGTCCGGAAGAGAATAAACAGTGCATGTACTACGCGCTGCGCCCGTACCTGGACGCGAAGATGTTTATTTCCCGGGTAGTTATAGGGATCATACAGCCCAGGGCCAGGGAAGGTGACTACATTAAGATGTGGGAAACTACACCGAAAAGATTGGGCGAGTTTCAAATGGAACTCAAACGCGCTATCAATCTGACCCGTGTAAAGAATCCAGATTTTAAGGAAGGGAAACATTGTAAGTTCTGTAAAGCACAAGGTAACTGCACAACAGCACACGACAGTGCCCTGGCGCAGATGCGAGCAGTGCTCCCAGACGTAGCAGTTGTGTTCCCTAAAGTAACGGAATTGACTCCGGAACAAATAGGTAACGCATTACCGTCCCTTGAAGTATTGAAAGGGATTATAAGTAATTTGGAAGGGTATGCTTTTACTTTGGCGTCCAAAGGAATAGACATACCCAACTATGCCTTAACAAGGGGTAGCAAACAGAGGAGGTACAAAGACGAGCAGGCAGTGATCGACGCGTTCAGTGAAGAACTCGGCGACGATCTTTACGGGGAGCGCAAGCTGAGAAGCCCGGCGCAACTCACTAAGATCCTGGGTAAAGGTGGCAAAGATAAGGTGGCAGATTATGTCTTTGTCCCGGAAGGTGACCTGAAGTTGGTCCCAACCAAAGAAGCAAAAGACTTTATAAGTCGTAAAGTCGAGGATGTCTTCAAAGACGTCCAGTTAAATTAACGGAACTCGAAACTCGTAAAGGAGCAACAAATGAGTATTTCAAAAGTAACACCGATCGGTAGAGCGTCATTTCCAAAGTTAGCATCTGTGGACCAGTACGGCAAATACGGCGTAGCCATTTTACTGCCAAAATCTGATCCCGCAGTTGTTGAGTTTGCGAAATGGTTGAAGGATGCAGTTACAAAAGAAGCAACAGCAGTTGCCGGGGCCGCGGGCCTTACGGCGGCTATGGCTGAGTTTGGTGCGTTCAAGGACGGCGATAATGTAGCCGCCTTTAAGACGTACCGGAACGAGTACGCAGGGCACTATATCCTTAACACAAGTCGTAAGGCTGACTTTGGTAAGGTATGTTGTGTCAACAGGGCTAAGCAGCCTATTGATCCGTCAGAGATATATGCTGGATGTAACGTCCTGGCGTTCATCGATGTGTTTGGTTACACTTTTGGATCCAAGAAAAGTGTAAGCATTGGTATCCAGCACATTATGAAGACAGGGGAGAATACACCGTTCTCTGCAACAGGCGTCAAGGTAGACGATGCGTTCTCCGGGCTGGACATACCGCCAGAGGGCGAGATAGTAACAGAAGGGGCACCGGCGGGAGCCATGGCGGCACCCCCAGTAGCACCGGCACCAGCACCGGAAGCGGCGGCAGTTCCGCCAGCAAACAACCCGTTCGCGGGAGTATAACATGAGAGTCCACATCGATTTCGAGACGAGATCTGAAGTGGACATTTGGAAGGCGGGTGCGTGGATCTATTCCGCGCACCCCTCGACCAAAGTCCAGTGCATAGCTTTTGCTCGAGAAAATGAAGAAGTATTGCTCATTCCAAAAGACGAAGTTGCGATGAGTAATCGTATGACTATGCTTGAGGTTTTAGTCCACGATCCTACTGTTATTTTTGTAGCACATAACGCCTTTTTTGAACGGTCTATATGGCTGAATATTATGACTAAGAAATTAGGATGGGAGCCAATCCCTCTCCGTCGTTGGCGCTGTACCCAGGCGAAAGCCCTGGCTTATGGTTTGCCTAAAGGCCTGGAAAAGTCCGCCAACGCTTTAGGTGCAGAACAGCGTAAAGATAAAACTGGCAGGCAAATAATGCTACGTATGTGTAAGCCGTTGCCTAATAAAAAAGGAGAGATTATTTATGACGAAGATCCTGAACACTATAAAACTCTCTATGAATACTGCCGGCAAGATGTGCGCGTGGAAAGAGATCTTGATACCGCCCTTCCGGACCTATCAGATGCAGAGCAGGAGATATGGTTCTACGACCAACTTATTAACACGCGTGGTGTTCAGGTTGACATGCCTACGGTTAAGAAATTCATCGATATACTCGAGGCTAAAACAAATTCACTCAACAAAGAACTCGTCGCACTTACTGCCGGCGCTATTACCAAGGGGACCCAGGTAGCCTCTATGCTGAAGTTTCTGAATGCAGGCGGGGCGAACATGACATCATTGAATAAACAATCCGTTGCTGATGCTATTAAGGAAGGACTATTAACTAAAGATCAGATCCAAATTCTCCGGCTCCGGCAACAGTTAGGCAAGTCTTCCCTGGCCAAGTACGCAAAACTTGTGGCCGCGGTGGACGATCAAGGTGTGCTCCGGGACAGCTACGTATACCATGGAGCCTCTACTGGAAGGTGGGGTGGAAAATTGGTACAGCTTCAGAACTTGCCGAAGAACAAAGCCGAAGTTGATACAGACGTGGCAATAGACACCCTGGCCACTCATGGATACCCAGCGGTAGAAATGATTTACCCAGGTAATCTTATGGAAGTATTATCTTCGTGTATCCGGGGCCTATTCGTGCCGGCTTCTGGTAAAGAAATGTATGTAGTAGATTATGGCGCGATAGAAGCGCGAATAGTTATGTGGCTATCCGGAGAAACCCAGGGACTCAAAGAATTTGAAGCAACCGACAGGGGGACTGATGAAGACATCTATGTCAAAATGGCCCAAAGGATTTATAATAACAGCAACCTCACCAAAGCCAACAACCCAGGTGAGCGTCAGTTGGGAAAGCAGGCTATCCTCGGGTGTGGTTACGGGATGGGGGCTCCCAAATTCCAAGCGACCTGCGCCGGCTACGGCATCCAGATCTCTGAACCGGATGCTAAAAGGATTGTCGATCTGTACCGTTCGACTTACTTTAACGTAAAGAATTACTGGACTGATATGGAACGTACGGTGTTGAATGCCTATCAGAACCCAGGCAAGCCTCAAGATCTGGGCAACGTCCGGTGGATCTATATTAAGGAAAGAGATGCAGTGTTTTGCAAGTTACCTTCCGGCCGGATCCTTACCTACCTTGAACCTAAAATGGTAGAGAATAAATTTGGTGGTATGAGTCTATCCTTTATGACTGAGGTTACTTCGCAGTGGGTACGCCGGGATACTTATGGTGGGCTCCTGGTAGAGAACATTACCCAGGCAGTTGCCCGGGACATCATGGCTTACCGTATGCCGGCTTTAGAAGCCGCCGGATTTCCGATACTTATGCACACTCACGATGAGATCGTGTCTGAGAGAGCCTCTGGTGAGGCCAAATTACAAGAGATGATCACTATTATGTGTAAAGTTCCCATTTGGGCTGTTGGATGTCCTATAGTAGCCGAGGGATTTTTGTGCCAACGATATAAGAAGGAGTAAAAGATGAGCAAACAGGCTGAGATTGATAAGACACATGGAAAGATAAATGCTTTTTGTTTCACTACGAATGGTGGTTGCTACCGCATAAAGCCTGAAGATTTTGAGAGATTAGCAGAGTATTTAGTAACTAACGAGGAATGTCCCATCAGGTCGAAGGATGGGTTTGAGATACATTACACAGATGGATACAATAGCGGTGCAAAATTAGAACCAATCGTTTACGAGGAGGAAAAATGAGATGTCCTGAATGCGGGGCTACGTTGATAGAACACATATTAACAAGTAACCCTCCACAATACGAATACAGTTGTGCCCATGCGTGTGGGTATGAAGAGAGATATTTTAACAGAGCTGACCCATTTGAAAGGAGGAATAATGAGCAGAAAAGACGAGATAGATAAGGTTTTAGCACTTATATCAGACAAGCATGAAGGACGATACACAGAGGGATTGGCGATAGCTGAATATTTAGTAGACAACAACATCAGGTCGAAGGATGGGTTTGAGATAGAAGCATGGGGAGTAGCAACTGGACAATTCACAGATGGGCTTGAGGATTATGATACCCTGAGAACTGTCAAACCCAGAGACTACAAGGAGTAAAAATGACCGTAGCAACTTTTGCTTTTACTTTTAATAGGAAGAAAAGAGTCTGTGTAATTTGTGGTAAGAAGTACAAACCTAATTCACCCGGACAGAAGTATTGTTCAAAATGTAAAGAGGAGAAAAAGGATGTATATTATAGGGATCGATCCCGGAAAAACGGGAGCAGCGGCGTACATAACTGACGGTGAACTAAAGTCCGTGTTCCCTTTCAGAGGGGAGATAAGTAACTGCCGGCTGATCGGCGCGGGTGCTCACTACAATCATCCAACATACTTTATTGAAAGAGTTACCGCGTCCCCTCAAATGGGTGTGGTAAGCGCGTTCACTTTTGGTAAGTGGGCTGAAGCTGTTGAGTGTACCGCAACACTTACCGGGTACCCTGTTCACATGGTCCGGCCCTTACATTGGCAGTCATCGATCGGGGTATACGCGGCTGGAGATAAGAACGTGTTATTTGATCATGCTAAAAAACTTTATCCGGAACAGTATGCAAAGAAAATGTTTAACAAAGCGACCAGTGACGCGGTACTCATAGCATACTATGGGTGGCGTTTTATGGTCAACCAGGAGGGATAATGATTGACCCAATCGTAACTGATCTCGAAGAACTACAGACTGTATGTAAAAAGACATCCTGGGATAAAGTCCAGGAACAAAATTTAGTTGAACGTATAAAAGCATCCCTACTTACTTCCTGGACACCGGGAGTAGGCCTGGCGGCGATACAAATAGGTGTGCCTGTACGTATGGCCTGGTTCAAAGACGGGGAAAAAGAGTACACCTTGATTAACCCTGTTATAACAAAAGCAGCCAAAGCGATTATTAACCCTAAAGAAGGGTGTCTATCTATACCGGACGTATGGACAGCAACAAAAAGGTATATGGATATAACTATAAGACATCAGGGAAAAGAAGAAATGGAAACTTTGGAACTCTCAGGTTTTCCTGCGATCGTAGCACAACACGAAATTGATCACATGGACGGGATCTTAAATCCTCGGCGTAGATACAGCCCGCCTAAAGTAGCGGGGCGTAATGATCCGTGTCCTTGTGGGAGCGGAAAGAAATATAAGAAATGCTGTATAGATAAAATCCAACAACCGGAGGTAAAGAATGAATTGGATAATTGTACTGGCGACAGTGGTAGTATGTGCTCAACTATGGCGGATGGGCGGCCACGGGATGAAATGGGCAAGGGCGTTTGTCCTACCGGCCCTGCTGGCCCTGGTAAAGTTCTACCTGCTGGGATACTGGACGGCACCGCTTAACTGGATAGTGATTGCTTACGCCTTTGCACTATGGGGCATGATGTCCTTGTTCTCTTACGGACTGTCAGCACCACCGCATAAGTTTTGGGTATGGGTATTTAACGACGGGGAAGCCGGGGACGATGTAGCAGTTGAGATGTTTACTCGGGGTACTTGTGGTTTTTTCTGGGCACTCGCCGCGTTGGCGTTTGCGTTCGTTACTGGCAACTGGGCTGGTATGATAGGGTACATACTGTTTATGACGTTTGCCAATGCGTTCATTGGCGGGACTGTTGAAGATGTAGAGGTTTCTGAAAGATTAGTGGGTGCTTGTGTAGCGCTTGCGTTACTTGTATAAAGGAGCAGGGATGAAACTGAGTATTGCGATGATAGTGAAAAATGAAGAGGCACTGCTTGAACGGTGTCTCAAGTCTGTGGTCGATGCAGACGAGATTGTGATAGTGGATACCGGATCCGAGGACAACACCATCGAGATTGCAAAGAAGTACACTGACAAGGTGTTCACTGACTACAAGTGGGAAGCACATTTTGCTAACGCCCGCAACCACGCGATCTCTAAATGTACCGGGGACTGGATCTTTACGATCGATGCTGACGATTGGCTGGAAGAAGGTGGCATAGCCCAGTTACGAAAGATGATGGCGAAGCACCCGGACGAAATGTGTATGGACGTAAAGTATGTAAATACTTCCGGAGACCGTACGCATTCTTCTCCTACTTTTTACAAGAACTGTAAAGAAGTGTTCTGGAGAGGAGCCGCACACAACCACCTATCTATACGTCCAACGATAGCAGCGGGAGTAACTACCCGGTTCGGGTGGAGCCCGGCTCATAAAAACGATCCGGATAGGACCTTCAATATCCTTAAAGCTGAAGTATTGAAGAACCCGGACAAACCCCGAGAACTGTATTACTTGGCCCGTGAGTATCGTTACAGGAGCCGTTGGCAAGAGTGTTTGGAACATTGTGACAGGTACCTTAAAGTAGCTGTGTGGGCGCCTGAGATGGCAGACATGCAACTTATGAAAGCGATCTCGCTCTGGAACCTGCAACGTGGTGAGGAAGCTCGAGACGCGTGTCTTCAGGCTATCAAGATCAACACTAACTTCAAAGAAGCAATACTTCTTATGTCTAATATGACGGGCCCAATCAACAGGGATCGCTGGCTGTTTATGGCCGAGTTGGCAGATAATACTAAACTTCTTTTTGTTCGAGAAAAAGCGGAGAAGCCGGCGTCTTATTATGAGGCCATATACAATAAGGTAGGTGAGAACGAGATTAGGTACAATCATATTTATGAGGAAGTTAGCCGGGTAGTAGGTTCTCGCCAGGCGTTCGACATAGGGTGTGGGCAGGGCAAGTTGAGTTCGTACATAAAAAACTATGATGGAGTAGATATGGCTCAGAACCCTTTTCAAGTAGGGGACATTTACACCCATGATCTCGGAGACTATTCAGTATACGTCTTGCTTGAGGTTCTGGAACATTTGATAAGGGACATCGATGTGTTAAAGAGAATCCCCAAGGGAGCGAATGTTGTTTTTTCTGTTCCTTCATTTGATGACCCCGCTCATGTCCGCATGTTTACTGAAGACATTGTTAGGTGGAGGTACCGTGACCTCATTAAACTTACTGACGTGACACGTTTTGATATGGATAGTGTAACGCGTCAGTGGACGATAGGCGCTCCGGCCACCCCCAGTTACATTCTGTTATGTAACGGCCAGAGAGTCTAAATGCAAAACGCCCTGGGTATGTTGCCCAGGGCGTTTTTGTCTCTATCTACCTTCCTCAAGTTTCACCTTGAGTACATTCGTAAAGTACCATTTGCTCATTATGACTTCGCCTTCTTCACCTTCACCCGTAGTTCTTATGTCAGTGTCCCGGATCGGGTATACAGTAAGCGGCGGCTTAAAAGCACTACAGCCGGTTAATGCGACTAACCCAATCGTTAAGACGAGAAGCCTGAGCTTTAGGATCTGTGTTCCTAAAAGCATTGACCATCTCCTTCAACAGTGCCGCTTTCTTTTGAGCTTTAATATCGTCACGCTCTTTCCAAAGACTGACGAGAAGCAGCAGCATCTTGATTATGTTTCCGATTGTAGTAAACATTATTTTTTCGCGACCCCGGCGCGAATAGCCCCTAAGCCTAAGAAGCCAAGTATCGTGTTCGCCATCCCCAAATACTCAACCGGGATTACACCCATAGCAAACAGACCGTTCACAATAACTCCTACAGCTACCACAATGTACGTCTTCTTACCTTTCAAAAAATCCAACATGTCATGCCTCCTCTATTTATCCCCCGTTAACCTTTCCAAAAATGTACGACAACACCAGTAAGCGCAGCGGTAAGAATCAATCCGATAAGATACCACTGCTTGTTCGCTTGGTTACATACACTATCTACCCGGCTCTTCAACCCGGGCTTACCATTACCAAAGATGATCTCATGTACCATATTCTTGAAAAGAATAATATCATCCATCTTGGTATCAATGCTCCCGACTTTAAGTTTTATATCACCTATCTCGGTAAAGATCCTATCCATAACCTCGTCATGCTTCGCGCATTTATCCATGAGTAGTCCCGGTTGGTATAGCTTTTATTACTTCTTTCTCTGCGACTAACGCGTCCTTCTCTGCGACTAACGCGTCCTTCTCTGCAACTAACGCTTCTTTCTCCGTCTGTAAAGGCGCTTTGATCGCTGTCTTTACAGTTTCCGGGATAGCATCTTCTGCTGGCGCACCGTGATCAGTCACACCATCAAACTCAATTGTTGTGTAATTACCACAAGGCAATCCTTCATCGTGCATACATTCATGGTATCGCACCTTACACGGGATAGGAAGTTCACCCTCTTGTTTCTGCAACTTGTCCCGCATTGATTCGATGAGATTAAGCATAGCCTTCATCTCCGGCTCTGTTGCGAAAGCCATATCAATTTCTAACCTGAATACACTCATGTTTTCCTCCCTTTTAGAACACGATTGATTGAAACGCTTTGCCATCCCCTACTAAATATGTTGGTGGTATGAACGGAATGGTATACAGTGCAGTGCCTTTGTCTATGATAGCTATATCCATACCTCCGTTCAAATAGAAAGAGTCATCAATGTCACTGCCTATCTGCACCCCTGAAGTCAGCCCAGTAATGTCAGATGCCATACTCGCACTATTTATCTCTGAACCATTTATAAATGATTTAACTGTTCCAGAGGTTCGTATTACAGTAACATAATACCATTCTCCTATTCTTGCCGCCCAAGTGCTATTTAAAAAATCGTTGGCTACCGCTATAACCAACCCACTAGCCACAGTATAATATAAATCTACACCAGAAGTATAACCTCCGTTATCCATAAGGGCTTGGGTAGCACTTGTACTAAATTTCACCCAGAAAGCCATTGTAAAATTACCAGTACCATAATCCCAATTAGCACTGTCAGGCACGGTAAGATAATCCCCTGTCCCATCAAACTTACCTGCCCCATTACCTCCAACAGTGATCCAATCAAGTTTAGACGTGCCTTTGAATAGCCCATGATGCCCGGTATTGCCGGAGTCTACTACGGTACGATTACGATAGTCTTCAATGAATTTGCAAGGGGTACTGTCTGTATTAGTTAATGAACGCGCCGAGCTACTGCTATCTGTCATAAATCCATTAGTATTGTCTGTATCATCAGGCACACCGTCAAAATGGCATAGTAATAAGGTATTGGCATCGCTAACAAAAGGAGTTGTTGTGGGGGTAAAAGAAGTCCCATCTGGGTATCTACAAGTATCAGACACACGGACTTCTTTCATATTCCCATCAAATACCTTTAAGTCACTTCCAGATAAAAAACCAATGCCCAATCCTGCACTTAAACCTGTAATGTCTTTAGCTGTTATATCAGCCGTAGTAGAAGATGCCACACCATTAAGATAAGTCCTCAAGGTATTACCATCCCTCACCATCGCTACATGATACCATGTATCTACAATTAGTGTTAAATCTGCAAAGTCATAGCCTGTCGCTACAACATATCCATAAATGCGTCCTTCATATATTGAAAGCGCTACTCCAGCCACCAAGCCTGTTGTAATAAGTATACCATTTTGAGGGGTATAAGATGTGACATCCGTTCTCATCCAACATTCATAAGTCCATTCATCTGTCCCAAAATCCCAGTCAGCACTATCTGGAGCAGTGAAATAAGTAAGCACACCATCAAACTGGGCAGTAGAGTTTAATGGGCTATTCAACTGCGCCGGCGCGTCTGCAAGCAAAAGAAGTTTCGTGTTAGCATCCGAAACCGGGTTTGCTGTTGGTACTGTTATAGTATCTGTCTTCCCAACAACCGGTGCTGCACCAAAAACATTAGATGTAGATATACGAACATTTTTCATGTGGCCATCAAAATATAAATCTGAACCAGTATATCTTGATGCTATTCCTAAAACGGCGGCCCAAGTTCCTTCATCGTTATCACTCATATATACTACCTGAACACCATCTACATATATTCCCCATAAAACAGTAGGCCCGGCTGATGTAACTTTAGCCAAAGCTATATGGTGCCAATCTGTGTCCGTTATTTCTCCGCCGGCGGAAGAAGTGCCAGTAACATTACCTTCAGTTTTTAGATAGACACCAGAACCATGGTCGTGCCGTAATTCCCACATATTATCTGATGCTGTGCCTTGCATAATATACACTTCAGTACCCGCATGGTCATCATGTTTAACAAAAAAGTCTATAGTATAATCTTGAGTATTATCCCCCCATATATCCCAATCAGCACTATCAGGTATACTAATCCAGTCACTATCCCCGTCAAAGAAGAAAGCTGTTCGTCTGTTAGTTAATGCTGTCTCTATCTGAGTAGCATCACCTTCAGCAGTTATAGTATGTGCGCTCGGAGAACTATCAATAAAAGTACCCGGGGTACCAATATTATTCATTTTCAAATTGAGAACTTCAGCCATGATATACTCCTTGCGTTTATGGGGAGGATGCTCAACTACGCATCCTCCCCTTTTCCTTATACACTAACTGTTAGAGATAGCGTTACCTTTGTAACGGTAGCCGCACTATCTACATTGAACCGGAGTATGTCCCCGGCAGTTATCGCCTTCGTCCATCCGGTAAGTGTGGTGTCGGTATCCTTCGTGCCAGCAGCAATAGTTGGCTTCGCCGCCGCGGTAATAGTATCCGCTACTGTCGGTGGAAAGTTACCATAGGTGTCTTTCCATATATCAACAACGATGCTTCCGGTTTGATCTGCCAGCATGGTTACTCCAGTAATCGTGCAAGCGTACCCAACCTCAACATCACCCCATATTCCTGTGGTAATGGCATCAATTCCGTTGCCTATGACAATTTCTATATTAGCGTTACCAGGCCCCGTAGGTCCTGTATCACCTACGGTACCCTGGTCCCCGGTGTCGCCCTTCGTGCCTTGAGTTCCCTGATCCCCGGTGTCCCCTTTAGTGCCTTGAGTTCCCTGGTCCCCGGTGTCCCCTTTAGTGCCCTGAGTACCTTGATCACCTTTATTCCCCTGTGCACCTACCGTGCCCTGAGTTCCCTGGTCACCTTTAGTTCCCTGTGCACCTACCGTGCCCTGAGTACCTTGATCACCTTTAGTCCCCTGTG
>Ga0208647_1000374_pt1 | contig 13957 bp, 21 predicted proteins | sample AntAceMetag02UKA_FD_184765 | JGI IMG/M metagenome (GOLD analysis project Ga0208647, IMG submission 184765) | Saline lake microbial communities from Ace Lake, Antarctica - Antarctic Ace Lake Metagenome 02UKA (SPAdes) (version 2) | ecosystem: Environmental > Aquatic > Non-marine Saline and... | reverse complement strand
TCCTAAACCACCACAGAAAGGTTCTATATAAAATTGCCCCTCTTTTCTATCTTTTAAAATGATAAGTAAAATTTCTTTTGCTATTCTGTTTTTACTTCCCATAAATTTCATTATGACCACTCTCCTTCATCAAAGTCTTGATGTCAACCAAACCCCGAGTCGCCAAGCTCGCATCATCCTGAATCCTATTCTTATCTTTAAGATCAATAGCATCCCACAAATCCTCATCCTTTTTATCAGCACGCAAAATCCTCGAGCGCATAAAAGTAGTATTTGTTTTAGTTAAAAACTCTTGTGCTTGTGTTTCGTATTCGCTCATCTTTCAAACCTCATAGTAATAAAATCATTCTTATTTACTTCTTCATATTGTTCTGAGTAATTAAGAAATGTTAAGAATTGTTTCTCATTCATACGTTGAACAAACCTTTTAGTTTGTTTATAGTTTCCATTAATCTTAGATTCTATAACGTAAGTAAAAAATTCTTCTAAGGTTCTAAACTCTAAGTTCTTAATGTATTGTTTAGATATCATTTTATAGGCCTCTCACAATATTATATTTAAAAGGTGATGCATTAAAGAAAGAATCATCTAATAAACGTCTTATTTGATCATCTTTATCACTATCAGATTTAAAGACTTCGTGCTTAGTATCTGTACTTTGTTCGATATTATACTTGCTTAAGGTAGAGCAGAAAATTACTCCTCTAGCTTTTTGTTCTTCACTTAATTGTTTATTTAATTTTCTCATTTTATTCTTTTTCCTATGCTTTAAAGTCATTGCATAATAGACTATTTAATTATTGAATAGGATCATAAAGGTTTAATAAATCTTAATTGATTTTTCCCTTTAATACAGTTACACTTAGGGCAGTAATATTTATTAGTTCTCTCCCACAATTTAGAAGAGAATAAAGACTTGCAATCTAAACATTTTATTGACCAAATTCGTTCCATTTCATTACACTCTTTTGACCTAATGAAAACAATAAAAGTTGTTTTAATCAGACCAGATTTTATTCATTTTCTACCCTTCCCAAATTATAATTATCGAGATAATTTTTAGTAGTATAGGGGTACTTTTTAATCAAATCTTTTAACAAATCTAACTCATTAATTATAACATTCTTTCCAGTTTCAGAATTATGAATAATCAATTTAAACACACTCCATCTAGTAAGTAACTACCTAAGATAATACGATTCTTATAAACTGGTGTTCTCTTAGTATATGTTGTTGATCCTCTACCATAGAGAAGGAATCTTGATTCTATCAAACCATTAGTGTTTATATTCATTTTTATAGTACCTCTTTTTTTAATCTTTCAATGAACAAAGGCGTTACTTGTTGAACGCTTAGTTTATAGTTCCTGCTTTCGTATTTTCTCATATCCAAAAAAGCCTTTAAAGTATTATTTGCTTCAGATTCTTTAAATTTAGATCTGGAAATATACTCAATATTTCCGAACCTTTCTATAACCACAATAAAATAATAAAGATCCTCTTTTAACTGTTTTAAAATAGTCATATTAATAAACCCCTTCTTTAATCTGTTCCTTAGATAATTGTTGATAACTAAACAATTCTTCACATAATAAACTCTTAGAATGATTAGTAATCATTTTAACAAAACCTCATTTCTTTGAATATTACGAGAGGATCTTACACCAATAAGATAATAATTATCATCTTTTTTTGGTAATCCTTGAATAAATCTTTTGAATAAACTTCTTTTACCATACTTCATAGCTTCCATTTTTTAAACCTCAAGTAGAGAGCTTCTCTCTCCACTATACTATATTAGAATAAGGAAGTATATAAATGTTTGTAGATAGTCTTATATACTACTACAAGTTATTGTGGATATATGGACAATAAACAAATAATTGAAGAGATAGGGTTTCTTATAAATGAAATAGATCCAAAACATATAAATTATAATATCTCGAATGAGTATGATAAAATAATAAAGAAACATATTAATAACAGAAAAAGAATAATGTATTTTAAAACATATTTACTGAATAAAATAAGAATGCAAGATAAACGAGAAAACAAAAAGTTGAAAATATGTGAACATTGTGAAAAAACAAACGATTTAGAATTACATCATATAGGATATTATGGTTTTAGAAAAGTGAAAACATTATGCAAACAATGTCACTATAAACAACACAAACATAAGTAACTATTTCTTAGGAGTAATAAATATACAAGCCTTCTACCATCCATATAATACATATAAGGTATATACTACTATATAGGTACTATTATGTTATTAGTATATTTATTATATAGATATATATATAGATGGATGGACACTTCTAAATCCAGGTGAGTTGAGTAGGGTGATTTAAAGACACTACATATGGGTGGTGTCATTTAGGGGTTGTGGTGTGTTATCTCACTATGTTCCTACATCATACACATAATCATAGACATAATGTCTTAGATGGTGTAATATGTACCCATAGACTACACCATACAATTCATTTGTAGGGGGTTGGAGCATACCTACAATCCATTATAAAAATAAAGTGAACCCAATATACATAATGAAAAAAACAAAACAAATCTTTTATAAACGAATACAGAATAAAGAAATCTCCATAAGAAACAGACCTCATTGCATATGCAGGGGGGAGGAGAAAAAAAGAAAAGTTTTAGTATAAGTAAGTCAACCCCCATATTTTATTTCATTTTCAAAAAGTCACTTTTCTTCTGAGACCTTTGTGTTTTCAATTTCCCAAATACCTTTTTTTCTAACTGGGATTCCAATCACTCATAACTATTTTTTTATTTTTTCAGAAAGTAATTTTTATGGTTTGAGTTAGTCACTAGGTTTTATTCATTTGTTAGGCACTAGGTATTACTTATGAGTTGTTTCAGTCTTTCATTATATTTTAGTTACACTTTAGTCTTTTTCATTACCACTTTTACTTATATATAGCATCTTTCTAATCTAGGTATTCATTACTAGATAAGCTTTTATACTTCCTCAATTTAAATCAATACATATGGTTTCAACACAATACGTACCACTACCCCTCAAAGATACTACTAAGCTTCGTTGGTTTTGTGATTATCATGGTTTAACTATGAAGGGTCGTATCATGCCTTTGTCTTTTGTCCTGAAAATGATTGTTCAAGACTTTATAGAAATGGAGATTGATAAGATCATGGAATCAGAAGAAGTGATTTTTGATGAAAGGCTTTTAGCAATAATTGATGTTAATGATCAGATAGTTTTGAAGGCTAAACAATGAACAATAATTCTACTATTGAAAAAGCTTCTTCAAGCTCTCCCACAACATCAGATTTTTCTTTAACCACTTCATCACAGATTAATTCCTTATCACACGTTTACCCTCACACTATTCAACAAAAACTCCCTATACAAGCAAGTATGAATCATGGTTGTAAGAACTGTGAATGGAAGCGTATGAATGAATGTCCTAAAGGTTTGAAGTTCAATGAACAACTAGCTGAAGGTATTTGTGATGAACGTAAACAATACTTAAAGAACTTATACACTGGCACTCTTGATAAACCTAACTATGAACAATGGGTTGAGTCTTATAATAACTTCTTCGTCATTAACCAGAATGAGACTGATAAGAAACAATTATTCATGGCTGAAGAAGAAATCACTAAGATAGAGACTTCACTAGCTAAAGCAGAACAAGCTGAAGACATTGACGAAATAAAGATTTTACAAAGAGAATTGAACCGTAGATACAAAGTTTATAAGATGCGTAGAGAATGGTGGATGCAAACAGCAATAGTCTTAGATAAGAGTATTAAGGATAAAATCAATAGAGAAATGCCTAAAGTCTTAGACATTAACATTAAGAAGACTATGAGCGTTCAAGACATGAATCGTATTATGCGTGGAGCTGAAGCTATAGATGTTGATTCTGAAGAGGTAGATTAGTTTGGTTATAGCTACTTATCGTGAACATGACTTCTCACAACCTTTCACTAGAGAATCTGTAGACTTTGACGTTTACAACAAAAAGTTTGTTGATGCAGATAAATACATTCAAGAAGGTAGCTCAGACGTAGTAGCTCTAAGAAAACTATTATTAGACCCTACCACTTGGTGTTACTTAAACCAGCGTTTAGATGGTGAGCGTATGAAACTATTCCCTTACCAAGATGCAATAATCAATGATCCACACCGATTCATATTCTTTAGAGCAGCTAATCAAATTGGTAAGTCATTACTCTTAGATGCTAAAGCAGCAAGGAATATCTTGTTAGACCATGGCAAAGCACACAATGAAGCTATAGTTAGTAAAACCTTACCACAATCAACATATCAAATGAGAAGAGTCAAAGCCATCTTACAAACAATGACTACTATTAATTGGAGTGAAGAGAAAGGTACAGCAGACTCAATGAGCATAATCACTGTAGATATTAAGGATGATAACGGTAAAGTAAAATATACTAACATGTTAATATGTGCTCCTTGCACAGAAGGACTCTTAGGTTATGACCTTCACGAACTAGACCTTGACGAGTTTGAGTTTTGGGATGTAGACTTAAGCCATTTCATTAATCAAATTGCAGAACCAAGAACTTACTCTACAAGAGGAAGAATAACAATCTTTAGTAATCCTAACGGTGGAGACAACTACGGTGCTGATTTAGAGAAGATGAGATTACCTAGTGGTGAATTAAAGTATCACACATACATATTCAACTATTTAGACAAGCCAGGGAACACTCTTAAAGAACTAGAAGATAATAAAGCAGGAAAAGTACGTCACGTTATAGAAAGTACCTTAATGGCTATTCGTAGCTTATCAGACCGTAACTTCTTCACAGCAGAAGAGATTGACCGTAGCTTAGATAAGAATGTTACCGAACTATCTCTAGTAGGTAAACAAGCCATCTACTTCTTAGACGTGGGAGTTACTCACGACCAATCTTGTCTTACAGGTGGTTATGTAGAGTTAGATCCAGATTATGACGAGGATAAAGAACCAGAACAGAATAGACCTTTCATTCACTTCCACATCACCTTATTTCACATTTACCCAGTAGGATACCCTTTAAGTAGAGTTATTGGTAGTTTCGACCCTAAACAAGCAGGAGATGGCTGGCACGAAGAAAAGAGTGTAAGAACATACTTAACAGAAAGTACTGATGAAGGAATCTTACCAGTGTTCGGATATGACGTTACAGGTAACAAAGGATTAGTACCTTTATTTGATGCAATAGGAATACAAGCTGAAGACGTTAACTTCTCAGGTCCAACAAAGAGTGCAATGTATATAAGATACAAATACTGCTTAGAGAAAGGATTACTACATAGACCTGATAATAAGGTTTGGGAGAAACAAGCTAAGACCTTAGTAGCAACTAAGAGTGCTAGAGGATACTTACTCATTAACGCTGCTGGTTCAGCTAATAAGAGCAAAGACTCACAACTAAAGAGAATACCTGATGATACTCAAGATAGTACTGCAGGATTCATATACTTAGCAGATAATCCTGATTTAGTACCTGCAAGCTTAACATTCTTTTAAGAGGATAAATATGTTATGGCAATTATTCAAAAGAAAAGATATGAACTACGAAAACAATAAAGAATACGCTTTAAACAATAAGAAAGTGATTAACACAGTTTATGGTAAAGAACCTCAAGACAAACAAACTAGAAGATTCTATTTTGTTCACTTCATACTAAAATATAAAATATTGCTTCCAGCATTATTGTTATTTGATAAGTTGTTTGGTAAAAGGATGGTTAAGACTACTCCAGACAAACCACAGTTTAGTCACGTTAAAATGTTCGAGAGAGCTTACGATGGTGCAGTAATTGATTGGGCTACGATTTACCTTAACCTAGGGAGGAAAGTACCTTTCACTGAAGAAACAGCTAAAGAAATATATAAAACTAATCAAGGTAGTACATTCCATTTTTTAAGACTAATCAAAGAGATTATGTTAACAATAACAACTAATGATGATGCATATTTGGATTTCATACCTTTCTTCTTTACAAAGATATATTTCGAGATGGAAAAAGAGATGAAACTAAAAAAACCATATCTTATACATAATGTTGGTGGGGTAATGACTCTCCCTCAAGAAAAGTTTTATTTGGCATTAACAAAGAAAATAGAGGAAGGAAAAATAAAATATCAGGTAGTGCCATGTGGAATACAAAAATCTAGTGATTAAAGCAAGTACTTGTTCAGGATGTAAGTCTTGGTTAGATGTTTGTAACGGTGACTGTTGCAAAGTGTTCAAAGTAAAGACTAGTATGATTCGTAGAGCAAGGAACAAAACTGTGAGAGTGGCTACTTTACTCAACGCAGATTTACAATATTACTACCAATTAAGAGGGTGTAGGACTACAAGAACAGAAATAATTATACCTATCACTTTATTCAGCATAACAACTGAAGGAGAATATACTTACTTTCACAAACCATGTAGTAAATTAGATCACAACAACTTATGCTTATTACATGGTAGTGATGCTAAGCCTAAAGTTTGTCAACAATTTGATCCATTGAAAGAAGAGGATTTAAGTAACTCAAGGTGGTTCATAGTTAAGTCTTGTGTAGCGAACTATCGTAAAGGTGGTAAATTTTACAAAAAAGAATATTTAGAAAATAACGGGGAAAAAAATGAAATCAATGAAATTAAAGAGTGAAGCAGCAACAGCAAGAGAACATGAAGAACGTAGAGCTTATATCTCGGACCAGAAAGAAATCATTAAAGTAATGCTTGCAAGAGTTTATATGCAAGAAGAAATGCAAGAGATTGACAAACAGTTGGATAGTAATAAGATTACTATGAAATGGTATGGTCAAACATTCCCTATAGCTATTCTTAAAATGGAGAGGGCAATCAAGCATAATACTTACAAAGACTTAGTTATGCAAGAAGAAGAGTTAAAGAGAAAGTTAGTGGCTGCAGGATTAACAATTGTAGATATTAAGAAGATTTACGTTACTCAAACAATCTTTTCAATTAAACCAACAGGACTCAAAAAATGAAAAGGTTTAAATACTTAGACTTTAAGAGAATGATTAGTCAGATAAAAACTCTTAATCAAAGAGTCTTACAATTACAACCAAACCCTTACAAAATGCTTCTCGATTGGGTGCTTGATATAGTTGAATATGGCTTCATAGCCACAGTAGCGGTACTGTTAATAATTCAGTTCAAATGGATTGGATTAGGATTATCTTTCGGTTTACTACTATATTTGTGGAAAGTCATATTGAAAGCAACAATAAAAAATATTAAGGACTAAAAAAATGGGAACTTTATCAAGAGTATTTACTGCACTAAACAGCTCAAATACAGCGAATAATCCACAACACATACCTATGTTGAATGTTATAAGTAATTCCTTATCGGGTTATCTTAACAGTACTGGGCAAACTCATAAGAAGAAAAATCTTATTGCTTGGTACAAACAAATCGGTGAATTAACTGCTCTAACAAATAAAGTAGCTAAAGATGTTATCTATAAATATAAATTCGTTCCTGTGTTCCCATCACAGACTGGGCGAAACAAACTCATGGCTGCTAATAAGTTCGCAGCTCAAATAGAATTAAGATCAACTATGCGTTCCCAAATGGTTGATTCTTTAGTTACTGGTGAAAGTTTTGGTTGGTTAGGTTTAATTGATGATTCTGTTATTAAGAAAGAAATAACTAAATCTCTTCGTAAGCGTAACATGTTTTCTACTAAAGAAAAATCTAATATTATTTCTTCAATAGTTAAAGAGTTCAAAGTTACTGATAGACTTTCTGATGCAACCTTTATGGATGAACAAATTCTAAAGCCTAGAAAGTATCGTTACATGGCATCTTCAACAGTAGAGATTGTTCACGACCAATACGATACTATAGAGTATGTTCAGAGAGTAGGTACTCAGTTTGAATCTTTCTCACCTAAACAAGTTATTCATTTTAAACAACAAGAGTTTGATGGTAGAGTTAGTGGTTTTACTCCTGTTGAATCAATCATTGTTCAATTAGAACTATTACGTCAAATGTGGCAAAACATGTTAGCTATGCAACGTAACGGTGGTGCTCCTGATAAAATCATTACTTTAGAGAATGAGAAAGTAGGTAGTCCTTCCTTTAGACGTATCGAGCAACAACTACAAAAATACAAGTTAGTTGAGAATAGTCATGGTAATATGTTGTTCACAGGCAAGGTTAATGTTACTGATTTGCAGCAACTTGATAAGATGCAGTTTATGGATATGGGTCTTTACATTACAGGCTTAGTAGCTATGCAATGGAACATTCCTCGTTCTAGTATCCCTTACATTGTTGGTGGAACTAACACTAAGGATGATACAGGTGGTAACTCTGAGAGAGACTACTGGAGAACTATAGAGTTCTTACAGACTGATTTTGCAGATACTATGAATACTCAGTTATGGATACCTTACTTTGGTGTTAAGATAGTCTTTGAGAGTCCTTTCATAGTTCAAGATTTACAAGCTGAGAGTGCTAGACAAGCTAAGTATAATAATATTTTAACTATTGATAAGATTTTGTTCAAGTCTAAGAAACAGCTTAGTGAGGAGAAGATTCTTCATATGTTAGATTTAGATAGTGAGGATCTTACTGAACTTCAAGAACAAGAAGTTGAAGAAGGTGGTTCTGCTGAAGGTATGGACAATCAACCTTCTAAGAATGATTTGGAATCTGATGATGGAAAACGTAATGATGCTAATAGGAAACGAGAGGAGCAAGCACAAGCTAATCGCTCTAGTGGAAAACCTGTTGGTAAAGAACAGTTTGATAAAAGGTTCTGGTAATGCCTAAACTTTTTAATCAAATTAATTTATAAATAGAAAGTTATTTAAAGTAGCTATTCTATGATTAAACTATTTAAGCAATGCTTATCTTATATTGACGATGACTGAAACTATTAAAAATACAAAGATTTCTTCTTCAAACCAAGTTTCACGTTCTCAAAATTCTATCGTTTATGGCTATGAAGTTAAAGAACTTGATGAATTAATCGTTTCAGGATACATTGCAACCACCCACTTAGACTCAGGATTCTTCGATGAATCAAAAGGAGTCTTTATTAAAGACACTATCGCAAAAGAAACACTTGACTTATGGGCTTCAGAGATAAACAATGCAAACCCTAGATCAAACAAAGTAAGTGTTAATCACGTTCGAGAACCATTAGTTACAGGTGTAGGCATGAAAGGAACTGCCAGAGTAGACTTGTTAAACGATGGACACTTCGGACTATTCGTTGATTCATTCATTGACAAAACAAAGGAAACGTATGAAGAAACCAAGTATAGAGTAGATAACAATTTACTCGATTCATTTTCTATTGAGTTTACAACAAAGGACATTTTAACTGGTGATTACTTGCCTAACGCAGCAAAAGAAGAAACAATAGGAGGAAGTATCATAAGAACCTTACTCCCAGGAACAATCTTAGAAGGATGGACTCTGGCAAGTCAACCAATGAATGAACACGCTGTAATGCTCAAAGAAATTAAACATAACACCCTAATGGAGGAAAAAACTATGACTGAAATAACAAAGGAACCTGTTCCTGAAATTAAGGAACAATCTGAAGATGTCACTATTACTCCTGTAGCTGAAGAAACAAAAGCAGAACCAGAAACTAAAACTGAAGAACCTGAAGTAACACCTGAAAAGGAAGTTGTTGCAGAGCCAGAAGTTAAAGTTGAAGAAGAAGCAAAAGAGACTATCTCTAGTGAAGACATGGCTTTATTTAAAGAGTTTAAAGAAAAGCAAGTTGTTGAAACAAAAGAGAAAGTTGTTTTAGAAGTGAAAGAAGAAGTGAAAGAGGCTCTTGAAACAGTCGAGGTTAAAACAAAAACGATGGTAAATACAAAAGAAGAACTACCTGAGTTTGTTGAGTTCAAAGAGACTCTAACGAGTGCACATGTTGACGTACAGTTTAAAAGTGCAGCAGCATTAGCAGACAAACTTGGTCTAACCACAGGTGGCGTTAAAACTACTTCAATGGCAGAATCAAGAGAGTTCAAAAATTTCCGTATCGTTGGAAATAAACTCGAGATGAAGTCCCTTGGAATAACAACAAACCAAAACACAGATACAGACTACTTACTTAGTGGAGCAGAATTATCTGATGTGTTTGATCCAGTAATTTATAATTATTTGAATCAAAAAATAACTACTTGGAACACCTTAATGAAGGATGATTATTCTAATAAAGGCAATAACCAAGTTCAGTTTACAATTAAAACTGTTCGTAACACTACAGCAGCAGCTTATACTGGTAATGCAGTAACAACTGGTGTGATTGGTCGTCTTAAACTACAGACTAAATTCAAAAAGTACCAAGTTGGTGTTGAAGTTGACGGTGATATGATTGCAGCAGCAAGAGGCGGACCTTTAGGAGATGTCTTTGCACAAGAAGTTAGAGATTCTACGGATGACCTAATGGAAGTTATGAATACAGCTTTATATGCAGAAGTTGGTTTAGAAACCGCAGCAGGAGTTATTGGATTTGAGTATCTAGCAGATAGTGCTGGTAACACAACTCTATATAATCTTACTCGTTCTACAGCTAATCAGTTAGCTCCAGATGCAGCAGGTAATACTTTTATCAATGCAGCTTCAGCTAAAGTTTCAAAAACTAATCTACGTTCAGCAATTCGTAACGCAAGAGAAGAAGGAGCATCAGATAATAACTTAGTTTTCTTTGTTAGTCCTATCCAGTACGATATGATTAAATCATTGTATGATGATGCGCAAAGAGTAGTTCCTGTATCTAGCCGTTTCGGTTTCGCTGGTCTTATGACTTTCGATGACATCCCTGTCTTTTACGATAAGGAATGTAACGATGACGACATCTTCTTAGTAGACTTAGAAACTCACAGAATCGGTATGTGGATTCCACCAACTCTAGAACGTCTTGGTAAAGATTCAGATAGCGAAAAAGGCTTTATCAAAGCATACTGGTGCACATATAACAGAGCACCACGTAGAATCTGCATGATATACGCTAATGCTACGAGTTAAGGAGGTAATGTAAAATGACAGCAGCCGTAATAACCGCAACAAGCGTAATTAAATTAGATGGTCCAACAACCACTGTTTCAGGTACAGCTCGTAAGATGAAAACTCTTTATCTTTCAGGTACTAAAGCAGCAGCTAGTGATTGGTTCCTATCAACAACTTATTTGAGTGCAGCAGAAGCTACACAAATAATTGGTTGGAGAGCAATCTGTGAAGCAACAGGTAATGCATACGAAATTGACGTAATAACATACGACAGTGACGATGCTAAAATTACTTTAACTGCCGCAGTTGTAGGAGCATCTCACATCTACATCGACTACTACGAGTAAGGTAAAAGATGACATCAGCAACCGTAACAGAAGTTCCTGGGAGCTATATTCCAGGTTTCAAAATTGGAACAATTAGTGCAGCGGATAACTACACTACGACTTTCAATTTTGCTGAAGTGGAATGGTGCTTAGTGATGTCTGCAAGTGTTGACGATGCAATAGCAACAGCCGCAATCTCAAGCGGAGATGTGACTATTGGATTGATTGATGATGCAGGTGCTGCAGTAACAACTGCAACGACTATAAGTTTCATTGCAAAGGGAAGGTAAAACTTCCTTATTTTTTTATTTTTTTTTAATTATTTTTAATAATCACATTCATATTCAAGAGGATACTAAAATGACTTACAAAGCAAAGAAAACATTTCTATGGTTCAAAGAAGGAGAACAAATCGAGAAGGTCGAAAAAAACTGGCTTGATGAAAAACTCGTTGAACTAATTGGTGAAGAGGTTAAAGAGAAACCTCTATCAGTAAAGAACAAATCACGAATTAAAGATTTTGTTGAAGACATCATGGATGATGGTAAACGGAATCGTAGTAATCGTAAAAAGAAGAAGAAGGTAAACTAAGATGACAGCAACAGTAACAGGAGCAGTAGTGGATTCTTCGGATGAAACAGCTATCGAAGCACAATTATTATCATTAGCAGTAACTAGTAGTGAAGTAATCATAATCAGATCAGGTTCAAGAGTATATCTTGGCAAAGTAGTAATAACGTAAACAGTGATTTAGAATGGGCAAACAACTCACTCAGGGTGAAAGACTTGTGAAAATAGAGACTGACATAGATTATATTAAAAAAGAGATAGTTAAGAATGGTACAGTTATGAGTGATTTCATAAACTCTGCTGATGAGAAATACACCCACAAAGAAGAATTTGATGATTTTAAAAATGAAGTTCGTGAAAGTAAAAAAGCTAGACGTTCATGGGCTCAACACATACCTGTAATAATCTTAGGAGTTGCTAGTATTATTTTAGGTATTCTAGCTATTGGTTAGAAAATGAAAATACAGAATATTATAATTGTCTTAATGATACTATTAGTATCAATGTCTCTAGTTTCGGCTGCAGACTTTACGCCTAACGGTGATGTTAATGGTCGTGACGTTTACAATATTAAAGGCTTCATTGATATTAATGGAACTCACTTTAACGGTGAAGGTTCTGGTATAACTAACATTACAGCTACTGCTGATAACGAGTCTATACGTGAGATCATTAATAATAGTGGATACTATAATATTAGTGTTGCTTCTTCTACTACAGCTACTACTTGGTATGGTTATACTTCGGCGAACTTAACTCAGTTTGAAACAGGTCTTATTTTAATGATTAAAGAATCTTGGTTAAGTACTTTGTTTGATTCATTCTTCTCTGCTAAAGATACTGATGATTTAACTGAGGGAACAACCAATCTTTACGACAATCAATCTTGGAATCAAACTTATGCAGATACTTTATACGCAGATATAAGTGTAATAACTGATAATGCTAGTTGGAACGAATCTCATGCTGATACCATTTATATTGCTCAATCTGAAGAAGGTAATCTTAATGTTAATCATTCAGATACTAGTGCTTTAGCAGAAGATAGTACTGCTTGGATAACCCTAACTAGTTTATCAGTTAAGTGGTTTGCTGATGTTGCTAATGTTTTAACTTTTGATGAAACCGAATTAAATGCAACTATTGATGCACGTTCAGATTTTGATACTAGATGGGGTGTTGATGATACTTGGATTTATAATAATTCAGGTGATTTAAGTTTTAACACTACAAGTGGTGATTCAAGATATTACACTCAATCAGCTGCAGATTCACAATTTATTGAGGATTCTTCTGAAGGTGACTTAAATGTTAACTCAAGCAAGTATTGGGATTCTCTTAATAGTCCTACTGATATTACTGCTTTAGGAACTATAAGTTCAGCAACAGCAATTACTAGTTCACAATTCACAGGTCCACTTACAGGTACCGCATCTACAGCTACTACTTGGTATGGTTATACTTCTGCTAATCTTACTCAATTCATGACAGGATCCATTTTGCAGTTAAAAGAATCTTGGTTAAGTACTTTGTTTGATTCATTCTTCTCTGCTAAAGATACTGATGATTTAACTGAGGGAACAACCAATCTTTACGACAATCAATCTTGGAATCAAACTCATGCGAGTACTTTGTATGCTGATATTTCTGTAGTTACTGATAACGCGTCTTGGAATGAATCACACGCTGATACATTATATGCACCAGTAAATTATGGTGATGATTGGAATAAAACATATGGAGATACTTTGTATTATGCTTTAAATAATCCATATGGATATTATAATTCAACAAATACCCAAACAGAAACAGACCCTCATTGGACTGGAAATTCTACTTTAGTTCCTTACTTGGCGTCTGCAAATACATTTACAAATAATAATATCTTTAATCAGAATTTAACCGTTGATTCTGGGACGTTTTTTGTCAATTCAAACACGAACAATGTCGGCATCGGAACGACGAGTCCAGATTACGATTTAGAAGTAGTAGGAAGTTTTAGAGCAGATGCTTTCAAGACAGACGAAGTAACGGCTCACACGGTTTTCGTCG
>Ga0208647_1000364_pt1 | contig 14271 bp, 5 predicted proteins | sample AntAceMetag02UKA_FD_184765 | JGI IMG/M metagenome (GOLD analysis project Ga0208647, IMG submission 184765) | Saline lake microbial communities from Ace Lake, Antarctica - Antarctic Ace Lake Metagenome 02UKA (SPAdes) (version 2) | ecosystem: Environmental > Aquatic > Non-marine Saline and Alkaline... | reverse complement strand
ATTGAGTAAGGACAGAAACCTGAAATGCCCAGAGCCCATATTGCTGATCATTGGCGGAAACCCAAGAGGAGCGTGGATAGCGAAAGCGTATGTTTTTCCTGTGGATAAAGAATATGTCGCACTGACTGATGATGGTAACTTCATGCAATCCAAGTGGCCATCCATGCAGCCCGTCATGACGACACGCTCGCAGAAATCGCCGCATCCGCACAAAAGTGGCTTGCGGAACAAGGGGAATAAAATGAAAATCCAAGACAAAATCAAAAAAGCGAAGCCGCAAAAAGAACACGCCCTATTTGTCAAGGAGGCGCGCGCAAAGCTCGGATTGACTCAATTTGAGTTTGCGGAAGCGCTGTCCGTGTCCTGGGAGACCGTAGCCAAATGGGAGCAGGGCGGAAGGAATCCGGGAGCCCCAACCCGGATGCTGATCGAAATGATCGTAAATCTTAAATCATAAATTAACAGCCTCCACACTTAACCCAAAAGGTAAACCAAAGCCCCCGCTAATCCCGGGGGCTTTTGCTTGCCCTCAATCCGCGAGCGGAACAGCATCCACGCTCCGCACCTGCTGCGTATCCGTGTAAATGTCCGTGGTGCGCATTGAGCTATGCCCCGCCCAGATCGACGCCACCAGCCGCCCATGCGCCGACTCCCAACGCTGGATCCTATACGCCCGCACGGCGTGCGAAGTCTTGCGCCGATCCCACCCAGACACCCCGCGTATCCAATCCGAGAAAAGCCGGTCCACCAGACGGACCCGCGCCGACTCATGCGCACCAGGCACCACATAAGCCTGACCAGCGCGACGAGTAGACAGCAACGCCGCCCACACATCGGGATGCACCGGGATGATACGACTTGTTTTCACCACGCGCCGCCCCGACTCCACATCCGCCTGACGCACCAGCCGTAACTGCACCACCCCATCGGCTCCAGGAACAAACCAATCCCACCGGCAAGCCCGGATCTCCCCGCGCCGCATCCCCAGGTGAAACGACAGCAGCCACACCGGCAAAAGAGGATTGCCCGGGCCCATACCCTTAACCTCCTCAATCAGCGGCCTCATCTCCTCATCCGTCGGCGGCACCGTCAACTGCTGGATCTCCCGATACGTATTGCGACACGAAAACTGACTCATAAACCCCGTCACATCCTCCGGCACCAGCCGTGCCGGCAACTCCGCCAAGATCGACGCCTTGAAAATAGACCTCACCTTGCGAATAGCAGAATTGATCGTAATGCCAGTGCTCAAATTGTCCCGACCCAGCGCCGCCTGCGCCGCCTCCGTATAATCCACCACCAACACTCGATTGATCGCATCCACCGGACGCGCCAAACAAGCCTCCTCATCAACCCCAATGTATTTGAACAGCACGATCAACGTGCGCACATTATCCTTGATAGTGGACGGTTGGGGGATACCCATCCGCCCGCAGATCCGCGCATACTCCGAGCACAGCTCTGCGATCGTTCCGCAACTCCGTTTCTTCGGAGCTCGCCTCTGCTCATTGATTTGATATGTGCCCTCCAAAACTTCCCGCTTGATTTTATCCCGCACCTTCACGGCGGAGGCCACATTCTCCTTCGTCGCCCCGATCAAACCCGTAGTGCGTTTAATTCGCTTGCCCCCGACGGACATCTCGACATATAAAACCCCAGCTCTTTCATATATATTTTTCGGTAATTTCATTTATTAGCCTCTCCTAACACTTACACCACTTAGCGGTGGTGTAAAATTTGGTGTAAGTTTCAAGTCAATCTGTGACAACCTATGACCACCGGATTCGGCTAATAGATACGCTCGCGAACACATCAAAACAAGCGTAAAATGGAACAAAACGAAGAAAATGATAGCAAAGAAAGGTTTATGCCCCGGTAGCTCAGTTGGACAGAGCGCCTGATTCCTAATCCGGGGCGTGTGGATGCTAAGAGCTTATTGCAAGCAACTTATGAGTTTAAGCTGTTGGAAGTGCTGTCTATGGTGTAACCATTCGTTGAGCTGCGGCGCGTTGTATTCTGGTCCCTCCGCCTGGGGCATAGAGCTTAACCGGAAGGGGCAATGCCTCCACGGCTGCTTTCTTCTGGAGTTCGAAATATGTTTCCGATGCCACGCCTTGCATGTAGGCCGTCTTGTCCGTCTCAAATATTAGGTCCTGCCAATTTTTGTTGAAGAACCGCACTGAATTTCCTGCCTGAATATATTTCAGCACGTCGGGCGGCAATTCTTTGCCGGAGCGTGTAATGCTATAGGCTTGCTTTCCGATTCTCCGGGCGCTGCTTACTTCCTTTTCAAGCGGTGCGGCGGCATCTTCGAACGCCTCATCATAACCTCGACTCGTTACGTTGGCAAAGCGCCCTATCGTCGCGCCGACAAGCGGAGCATTTATACCTGCTTCAAGCGGCGTCGGGTCCGGATCTGTTAGCGAGTTGTTTCTGTATCTCCACACCGCCGACCCGCCTATTTGAGATCCTCCCCACTTGATAAACTCAGTCCATTGAGACGCCTTTGACAGGTCTTCATCGAACAGCGGACGCCCACGCACGTTTGGAACAGCCCCGCGCAGCATTGCGATTAGTGCAGGCAACACCGTAAAAATGAACGGATTGAGCCCTGGGAGTTGATCGGCCCCGTAAGAAATGGTGTCACCGATACGCATCAGCTCTGTAACATCGCTTTTTGCCGCTGCGTTGAAGATGTTTCGTATTAAGGATTTGGCTGGCCGCAAAATGTGCGGCACCGGGAATCGAAGCCGCATTACTTTATGGTTCGCTTCATCTTCCCACCATAGCGGAACAACGAAGTAATTATTTTTGTCGTGTCGCCCAACGGCTTTATATTTCTTCTTCAAGTCATCCGGCCCGAAATTTTCCAGCAGAAGCGGGAGCAGCTCTGTAGCAATCAATACCGCAATGGACTTAATTAAGAATGCCCGGCGGCTTTTATCTCCTTTGAACTGGTTGTGCATAGCATCATAGACAGCGCTCCAACCCCGCGCCGTCGGGCTCCAGAACGGGATGATCAAGCCCGGCCACGGCGACGCAGGACCTTGCAGGTAGTTATTGCTGCCCGAACGCTCCTGAACGATGTGCTGCATGACCTCCTTGGTCATATTCGGATGCTTCTCCATCAGCTCCATCATCCCAATAATTTTAGTACGCATTTCGTACATGGCGGCGGCATCCGAATAACTTGCATGTATTTTCCGAAGTGCTTCCGCGACCGGAGAGCCATCGTTTTCCATGGGAAGGCTATTGCGCTGGAGAAATTCCGTCAGTGGATCAGCGCCGCGCGTCACGCGCCCCTCGCGCATCATAATGATACCGAGATCAAGCGCCTGCTTGGCGAGATCGTTTGGGGATCCTTGAGCGATGCTCAGTGCTGCCTCGTTGGCCTTAATCCGATGCTTGTTGAACGACGGGTTGACTCCGGGCATCAGTAATTTATAGCTGCCATAGTCAATGGCCTTGTTCGTACCAAGGGCAAAGCCAGGGGCATATTTGGTAAACATCGACTTCATTCCGCGCGTGAAGGTGGACATTACATTCATCGCCACGTTTTCCCATCCACCGCCCGACATTTCATTGTTCAGCATGTTTCCTAGGTCAGCCGGAACATTCACCCCGATCAAGTCCCCCTGGTCCCAGTAGGTAATCGTGGAATAATGCTTATTATTCTCAATGCGCACGGGGACTTTTCTTTGAGCGTCTGCATCCCAGCGTTGCTCGACGATGGTATGAGGAATGTTCATTTCCTGGCAAAGCTGGTGCATGGACCGAGCGAAGCGGTTCCGGAGAACGAATTTAATCGCGCTTTCGTCCGTTTTAACCGTCGCCATATCCACGGACATGGCATCCTGCATCGTTCCATGAGCCTGGCGCACCGCGAAGCCGGAGGAAGGCGACGACGCGCAAAGCAGCCAGTCGGCCATATTTTCATCCTGTCGAATGGCTCTGATTGTTTGGTATGCGTCTCTACTTTTAAGCAGCTCCATCGTTTCGGGACGTAGTGCGTTTTCCTCTTCAAGCATTTTCAGGGATGTTTCCATGCGCAACTGGAACCAATCCGCCGCAACTTCTTCCATGCGTTTGAACTTGTCGGGCCCGAGCCTCGTCTGAAGCTCTTCATTCGATGTTCCAGCCGCTTTAGAAGTTATCCCAACGGGGTTATACATTTCTGCACGCCCTTGCCGATACAGTTGATTCTCCAGATACGTCAGGAAATCTTCCCTTGCAATACCGGCTTCCTGAATCGGCAGCATCACGCGCTCTCTGAACCCGGTGGCATATAGCATCACATCATTCTGTTGATACTGGAAGTCACGCATTGCTCCATCCAACTGATTCGCCAAGTCATACTCCCCACGCTTCTTGAGCCCTGCCACAAGGGAATTATATTTCGTGGAAGAGTTCCATACCTTCGCAAGCAAGAAATCCAAGCTCTCCTTCGGCGTGAGAAACCTCATCGCATCGCGCTGGGCGACAAACCGATCATCCGCCCGACGCCTCGAATCCGCACGCTCATCGAATCTTGTGCTCTCCGTGTCCTGGTTCTTAATTTCTTGAAACACATCGCGCATTGCAAGATCCCACTGCGGCCTTGCATATCTCCAATTCGTGAACAGCTTGTAATACCCCGGTGCGCGTTTAGCCACCTCCGAAGGCATCCGAAGCAGGATTGCCCCCGCCTCCGCAAACATTTCTTGCGGCTTACTGTAGTGAGCGGGCATCACCTCGGTCGGAGTCCCCAACATCTTATTCGAGTGCCACTTAATCAACTCCTCCAGCTCTTCATACACCTGGTCCCGCGTAATCAGGCCCCGCTCGGCATACAGCTCATCCATCAAACGCTTCCGCTCAAAAGCAACCTCCTCCTTTGTGCCCCACTTCCCACCTGCCAGCTCTCGCGCCTGTCGCGACACCTTATTCCGATCCGCCTGCGAAACCATACCATCCCACGCGCCGAACTGATCCGGCATCGTCTTCGTCATGTACTTCATGAGCGCACCGAGTTGCCCTAGAATGCTTCCTCTTCCACGGGTTAGCGCATTCCGCCCGCGCACCACCCCATCATTCGTTCTCGATTTCAGCGCCTTGACGAACTGATCATACTCCTTGCCCTCGAACTGAACCCCATGAGCCAGCTCATGCAGCAACACATGCACGCCATACTCCGAATCCGTATCCAGCTTCGTTTGCGCCAGCTCGAACCGCGCCTTACGATAGAAATCATTCGTCAACTTTTCGACCGTGCGTTTCCCCGAACTTCCAGCAAGGGCAGTTGCCTTTTCCGTGGCCTCCTTCAGAAGCTGTTCGCTTTCAGCAGGAGTCAACAACCCCGCATTACTTGCCAAAAGCTCAATGTGATAATCCCGGACGCCCATTCCCGGCCTGTAGCGACCAGCAGCGGTGCCCATACTCTGCTTAACCGAAATGCGCGGCACGCCCCCAGCGCTCATCATCCGCAGCAGACGATACGCCTCCGGCATCGAGAGCCCGTGGAAATAGCTTCCCGCATCATAATCAGCAGGCACCTCACGGACAACACCTCCACCCTCCGACTTCTTGCGATTCCAAGGCAATTCCGGGAGCATTCCATCCTCCCGCATAGATTCCGCCGATGCCGTAGAGACATCCAGCACCACGATACCCACCGAATCCAGCGTCTCAGCTATTCTCTTTCCACGCTGGAGCGCCTCTTCACCCCCACCATGCAGATCAATAAAAACCGTACTCGTCACCCGCTTCCCGGCATTCCTTACGATGTCACGAACAATAGTATCCTCCGATTCCCCCGTCATGCGGTGAACCGACGAAATTTTAAGCTTCGTGTCCAGATGAATGATATGATCGCTGTTCGGATTCGCTTGCCGCAGTGCAGCAGCTACAGGAACCATAAATTCAGCATTAAATATGGGCCCAAACCGATCCGAGGTGCTTATCACCTCCCAATCCTCTTGATTCCGCATTGCAGGAGCCTTGCGCCCACGCATTGCCTTTTTCGCGTCTTTAATTTGATCAAACACAATAAGCTCTGCCTCGCGCAGCGAAACATACTTCCCGCCATCTGTAATCACATGGTCAACGATGGGCATTCCGGCCAAAATGCCAGCTTTTACGAGCTTGCGCGTTATTTGAAGATCTTGAGCAGACGGAGTTGGATCACCAGAAGGATGATTATGAGCGGGAACAGCCATCACGGCACCTTCCGGGCGCATCGACATGATGCTATTCCAATCGACAAGACTTTGATCAATCGTCCCGACCGACACCACTTGGATATCAATCACTCGCCTGGACGCATCCAACCATGCAACCTTTAAGCTCTCCACATAAGGCGAGCGCAAACACATCAAGCATGCAGCCAAATCTCTTGGAGTGTTGATCTTAACGCCCTTCGGATTGAAAGGCTTCCCGGACTTCACCAACTCCTGCACCACAGAAGAAACCGTATCCCCATGCTCAAACGCCTTCCTCCAGGCATTGGCATCACTCGGATTTAAGAGCGCGTTTGCTCGTGCTTCGCGCACTTCTGGAGATATTCCTCCACCATCCCCGCCCCGTCGTCCTGGTTCTTGGGGTCCGGCTGGATAAGGCCGGTCGGAGGCATTGGATACCTTAAAGAGTTCCTGCTGGAAATAACCGGCTTGATCCTCGTTGAGTTCATACCTAGAACCATACCCAGCCACAGCCTTATTGTCAACATACTCATACGGCGCCTTCTCCTCGCGCACACCAGGGGCACGATTAAAAAGGCCCGTGTTCGAATCATCCGGAAACATATCCATCTGCCCAAGATCACCAGCCGTGCCTTGAATGGGCTCGCCCATCTGATCATTCAGCTCAAGCCTCTTCGCCGCATCAACCTCCTGCCTCTCTCTTCGAAGAACATCCTCCATTGATTCTTGTTCCAGCGCATAAGGTTCTGCCTGCACCGGCACCTCGGCAGCCTGCTCAACCACAGGCTCATCCTTCACCTGGGCGACAAGATCCGAATGCATAGGCCAATTCATCCAGCGTTCCTGCTCAATCATCGCTGCCCGCCTAGCCGCCTTCACCTGTTCCACGCTGTTTCTGTCAGAAATGCCCAACTCATGGGCCTGCTTCTCCGTCAACTCCAGCTTTCCGCCCCTGTTTATCGCCTGACTCAACACCCGAACCTGTTCTGTCACCTGATTTTGAAGTTTGGTGGCCCGGGAAGCCCGCAATTCCATTTCCTTAATTGCCGCATCATCACTTCCAAAGAGGTCAAGCTGTTCTGACTTAGCTCCACCGTGCTCATGCAGAACCGCCTTGATATAATTCGTCAGTTCAGCGCCGCTTTTCCCGCGTAACGCCGATCGAATGCCGACCCTCTGCGCCTCATCATTATTCGGAGCCGCCTGCGCAATTACTTCCGCTTGATTTTCTGTGATGTCCTCATTGAGGAACGAGGTATAAAGGTTGTCTCCGGCCATTGTTCCGATGGCAAAAGCCTTCCTTCCTCGCGCGCCGATGTCTCTTCCTGCTTCCATCGCCGCATCCGCTCCAAGTGTTGCTGCCGTGTCTCTGAACCAGTTTGCTTGGTCATAGATCGTACCCTTTCCATCTGCTATGTTAATTTCCGCCGCCTTACGCCTGGCGTCAATGGCCGTCCATCCATCCGCCTCACGCAGCACCTGCACATTCACCGCGCCAACCCCATCACTCAACGCCTTATCCAGCCGGTGATGCCCATTGGCCACCACAAACCGCTCCTCGCCCTTCAGCCCATGCTCAGACGGGTTCTTCGGTTCCCACACCAACAGGATGCCACCCTTCGTCTCATCCCATCCAGAATCAATCTGATCACCTTTGTTCGTACCCTTCGCCGCATCATCCACCCGCTTATACTGCATCATATCAGGACGCACCGCAATACTGTTCGGAGCCGCCCTCACCACCGGATACCGTGCAGGAGGAAGAGCCGACTCACCATCCCGAACCGGCCCACCCTCCGGCACATTCTCAGAACTCCCAACCGTTGGAACTATTTCACCCTGATTTTCCAACCGTTGGAAACTTTCTTCCGGGGCTGGTGGCGCTTGCGGCAAGGCGTCAACTGCGCCTTCTTCTGCGCCAAGCAATTCACCCGCTTCCGGACCGATGCGCGGATCGGGCTCTGTCGGCTGCTGGTCTGGAAGGCGTTCGGGGCTGATTAACGCGCCACCCAGAACCATCCCTGCGGAGGGGATTTGAGCTTCAGCAAAAGACTTTGTTGCGCGATTCAAATATTCTCCACCATCGCGCATCTTGTTTTCACCTGACAGCTTTGATGAAACGAGGTCGCCGCCGATATCGGTGGTCAACGTCTGGAAAAACTCCTCACTGGCTTCGGACTCGATCCGGACCGCGTAGCGTAATACCTTTGCCTTAAAACTGGGAGAAGTCGCTACTTTGTTCAGGAACTTGCGCATGAACCCACCGGCCACGTCGGCACCGGTGCCCTTGACGCCCGGAATAACAGACTGAACCATTTCAATCCCGCCATAAACCACGCCGCCCACACGGGCAATTCCCCACGCCTCATTTATTTGCTGCTCGGTCATCTTCTCCGGCGCAATACCGGAAGTCTTTATGCCTGCCGTGAAAATCTCCGTTGTTCCCTGATCTGCCCAGTCTTTCGTATTCAGGAGGGTTGAGCCGCCCCCGCGCACGGTTGTTGAGATCATTGGGGGAAGGGATGCGGCCAAACTCTGAACTCCGCGCACAAGGAACTTTTCGCTTGTCTTTACTGACTTCTGCTTTTCTGTCAGTTCCTCATCCAAGTTCAGAAAGTCTTGGACCTCCTTCGCATTACGGGGCCTACCGCGATTGCCAAGGTCTCTTTGCCGGTTGAACCGCTCGGAACCCATCTGCCAATGCCTGGCAAGGCTTCCACTTGGCGCAGCGCTCGGATCTACTTCCTGCTGCTCTACGGCTGCCTCTACCAATGGGGCACCAACGGCAAGGGTCCGCAACGCGCCGGGTCCTCCAAGAGCCGCAATGGGGGCCCTCTCCATAATGCTAACCGCCCGTTCCTGTGCCGCAAGCTCCCCCTGCCCCTCCGGCGTCATGGCTTCCCGCGTCGCCCGCTGTGCGTCGCGAGTGTCTAGTCGTTCATTTGCAAGCTGGAGATCCTCAAGAACCTTAAATAGCTGCTGGTCGTCCATTCCCGGCGAAGGCCCCTGAACTGGGACCATTGACGGCGCTTTCTGCTTCGGGGGATGGCTTCCAGAAGTAGCTGCCTGCTGTGCTACCAGCTCCGGTGGTGCCATCTGAATATGCTGGCTATAATCGCCGTCGGGCATCCTCACGGGCGCGTTCATATCGATCTCCGGCATATTCGATAGCCCCCGCGCACCTTTCTCTACCTTCTTCATCGAAATCCCATCAAACGGATTCACAAAAGGCTTCGCACCCTCCTCAACCATCCTCGGCTCGACGCGCTGGGCAGGCGTAGCCATGGGGGCAGGCGTAGCCATGGGAGCAGGAGTAGCCACCGGAACAGGCGTTTCCGTCGGGGCAGGGGAAGGGGAAGGGGCAGGGGTAGCAACAGGGGCAACCTCACTCGCCCCCAGATACTTCTCCCGCTTACTCTCCGGGATATACACCATTTCATTCTCAGGACTCTTGAAAAGATAAAGACGCTCCGCATTCTTGGCCGTTCGCAGATACTCCTCTTCACGGTGCTCCGCCACATCAACCTCGCCATCATCATCCCGATACGTCCGATACGCAACAGGGGGCTTATTCGTTCCAAAACCCTGCAAATATTCCGGCTTTCTCTCCTCCGAAACATCCACAAACCCATCCTGATCCTTGAACGTGCTGAACGGCCTATAGCTCATGGTACTTAACCCCTTCTCAGATAATTATTCCAATCAATCCAACGTCCGACGCCCGCTCGATGCCGCCGGAGCCCCACCGCCACCGGCGCGACTCTTCAGCCATGCGGCCATCCGTTCCCTCTCCTCCGCACGCAAAGGGCGAGCCTCCGCACCAGACACCTTCCGCAGCTCCATCTGTGAACCCGGATACATAATCTCTTCCCTTCGATCATCTATATGAGGGACATAATAGCCAACTCTGCCATCCCACTGCATCAACGCCTTCGATGACTCATCCCTATAAAGCGGGGGCAAACCCTCCGGAACCGGATAGAAGTCTTTCTCACTTGCCCGCTTTGCGAATTGATTCTCCGTAATCTCTCCGCTTGGCTCTCTCACAGCCGACCCATCAGGGAATATCATGGGCCTATCTGCCGCAGCAGGAGCCTGATTGAATCCTGTTTCGTCATAAATAGAATCTTCTGCGCCAACGTTCATCGGAGCGTTCGGAATATCTTGCGTCGATCCATTCGGGAGGTACGCACGATCACCAGCCTTACCAAACTGTATGTCCTTCTCCTCCGGTGTCGGCTGATAATACTTCCCGTTCGCAAAGCCCGAACCATCTTCAAACGAAACAGGCGTGGCGCTGATAACACGAAGCTGACGCTCAAGCGCAGAATCTGCCATGTTGTTCGATCTATTTTCGCGGTTATCCATGATCGCACGACGCCCCGGACTCATCGGAACACGCATGTAGCCCGTCTCGCGCCGCGCGCGGTCCGCCGCAACATTCGGATCAAGAAACGTAGCCATGCTATCCCCACGAGCAGGAACCGCCAACGCCCGACCGCGCCCCTCCGTGCTCATCCCACCACGCGGATCCGCAGGATCATAATAGACCACTCGCGCCCGGTTCGTTGGAACGTTACTATCTGGCATCCGTGTTCCCACATTCCCGCCAGCAACATGCCCATCCTGCACGGCAACCGCCCCGCCAAATCCTGACGCATTGAAACCCTGCATCACCTCATCCTGAACAGGACCAGCCATTTCACCAATCACCCGACGCCGACGATTCGTATTCTCATTCCATGTTCCCATAACTCACCTCTCTCTCTTTCTAGTTTTCCCGATGCTTAATAATACTTGAATCCGTTGGTTACTGCGTAGTTTCGGATGACGTAAGGGGTGTACTCCGGGCGCGTGCTTCCGAATATAGCCCACCACCACGGCCCGATGTCTCCGGAATTATCCGTGTATGGCGATTTTGTACCAGACGGGAGCGCCTCGTATGAAAACTTTGTTATATCAATGTCGTTTGTTTGGTAGGGATTATACCCGACCATCATTGACATGCTTATACCTCCGTCTGACACCAGCGTTGATAATATGTTTGTCCCATATATCATTTCGGAATAGGCCACCGTCCCTGTTGCCAGAACCGAGCTTGATCCTATAAATCCTCGATATGCTTCCGTTTCGTAGACCGCCTGCTCAGCAGAGATAGGAAGGGGAAGGCTTGAAATGGTGGCATAGCTAAGACCGGTCGGCGTGGCCTCGGTCGTTATAAAACACGACACTGAGCTGGTTACATATCTTGGCATTTTCATGGCTATATAAAAGTCTACATCATACCCCACGAACGTGCTATTCGTTAGGGAATACGACGACGTATGAATTATTTTATTTTCCGTAACCAGTGCGCGGGCGGATGCACCAAACGGCGTACTTCCGAAAAAGTCATCATCATACGGCAAACTTCCGAAAAAGTCATCATGATGTGGATAAACATCCTTCTTACAATATACATCATAGGTGCCTACCGACGATGACGAGCCCCAGTACGATGTGTTCCCGTGGTCCGACTCGTCAAATAAACTTTTGAAGCTGTCATATTGTGAGTCCGGCGGGCCTTCGCAGTATTCGTAATTTTTAAGCGTCCCGTTCGTACTCCACGCAGGGGTATCCTTCACAAGCACCATCCTACTCAGTGTTGACGTGACATACCTGTAGCCATAGTCCCACTCGGTAAACCCCTCTATGATATAGTTTGTGTTTGCCGTAATAAAGGACACAAGCTGGCCGTTTGTTCCAGAAACGTTTGTCGTTGTCCCGTCGTACCTGTAGGCAATGTTTGTGATAATTAAATTCGGATCGTTTGAATAAACAACTCCCGGATATTTGATTATATTTACCTCAGACGTGACCGCTCTTCCGTACTCCTCCCCGGACGGCGCTTTGTGCTTATTAACATTTGCCGAATAAATCCATATTGACCCATAAAGATTCGACGGTGCGCCAATAGAAACGGCAAGGTTAGTCGTATTCCATGCTGGAATATCATAATTATACCCGACATATTCGCCGCCATAGATTGGGAAGTTTGTTTCGCTCGCGAAATATGAGCTAAAATCAAAATTGTTAGATGCTGTCGACGACGACCAGCTTGCATCTAGGAAGTAAGCACAATAATACCCGATCCAACTCATTACCTTTTTCAGCCTGTATAGCCCACTGTATAGCCCACTTGACCACTTTAGATAGAGCGCTGCATTTATAACCGACTGGTTCTTTGTGGCCCTTGCTCGCTCCCAGATAGCCATGTACATTTCATAATCCCGAAGCGTGTCAAGCTGCATCAGGATGTTCGTTGCGTACATCCCGGTTTCAGTTCGGTGCAGCACGGTAATCACGCCTCCCGTGACCGACCCGAACACATAAGCGTTTGTTGCGTAAATAAAGTTTGTTGAATAGGCGCGGGTCGTAATCCTGCAATCAAACGGGTGCAGGTTGTTCGTGTAAACATTCGTGTAACACACCGAGACAACGCCGCTCGTCGTCGGGTCCATTTCTGATTGCGACCATCCCCGAAACGTATAGCCCTTCGTCACGAGCCTGGGGATTGAGTTCGTGAAACTTGTCTGGGTGATTACGTCCTCAACGCTGTACCCGTACATCGGCCTTGTAACAAGCGCGTTGCTTGCGAACCAAGTATGCTCGAAATCCCACGCCGCAGCCGTCCAGCCCTCGGCGCTTGCCAGCGTTGGAAGCAGGGCCAGCGCAATCAGCACGAAATATATTCTACAGCGTTGCATTCTGCCGTTGCCCTCCAGTATTGCATGTCCGGCATCGGGCTAGGCATCGGGCCGTCGCTCCAGTAGCCAGCGTTGGGTTCCTCGCTGTGATACCAATACGCCTTGGCCGTCCCAGAAAGCTCATACCGCGTCCCCTTGAACCAATAAACCCCGGTGAACGACGTTGCCACCGCGCCGCCCGCTACCGTCGTGGCGGTCCCTGTCCCCACGAAAGTATCCTCCACATCAGACAGACGGTTGATCGCCTGCATGAGCAGCATTTCAAGCAAGGTAACTTTGCTCTCTAAATTATGAGGAGTATCCGCCATAAACCCTTATCGCTCTCTTCCAGCCTCCGCTGATGCTGTGCTCAATTCCTGTTTTGTATCCGGCCAATTCTCCCAGCGGATAATCATACTTTGCCGACGGAGTGCCAGACGCCGAAGGCACCGACTTGAATCCCGTTCCGCCATTACAAAAGGCTTGTGCATTGGTGCTGTTGTTGGTGATCCACGTCTGCACATAAACATGCGTGAACGTATAGCCTGAACCACCAAGATTCATTGCTGTATCCTGAATGCGCGTCCACCCAACCTCAATATAATCCCGATCAATGGCGGTTGACTTCTCCGCTGTCGGGTTAAGCACGATGTCATAATCAATGCGCCCATATTCATTCACCCGCTTGCTGTGGCTATTGTCCGAATCATTCCCCGTGGCTTCCACGTCAATCCCAGATGCCGTTACCGCCGCCCCATACTCCGCCGCCGTCGCATTCCGGCCCGTCCACCATTGCACCTGTCCACGCCGCGTGTAAAAGGATCCGTTATCCGTTTGGGATGTGACCGTGGTTGTTTCCAAAATCGTGCGGGCTTTCCCGCTGTCGGTAGGCTCCTGTACCGCCCGGACCACCGTACCCGCAGCAGGGGCATCCGGCTCGGTCAGTGCGGTGCCTTCTGTATGTTTCAGGCGGACCACGCTTTTCGCTGCCGACTTCTCCCACTCGCTGGCTTCCTGATCCGTCACGGTGGTGGTTTCCAGCACCGTGCGGGCCTTCCCGCTGTCGGTGGGCTCCTGTACCGCCCGAACAATCGTACCCGCCGTCTGGGTTCCGGGATCCGTCAGTGCGGTTCCTTCCGTATGTTTCTGACGCACCACGCCTTTCGACGCCGACCTTTCCCACTCGCTGGCCTCCTGATCTGTCACCGTGGTGGTTTCCAGCACTGTGCGGGCCTTCCCGCTATCGGTGGGCTCCTGTACCGCCCGAACAATCGTACCCGCCGCCGGGGCATCCGGCTCGGTCAGTGCGGTGCCTTCTGTATGTTTCAGGCGGACCACGCCACGCGCCGCCGACCGTTCCCACTCGCGGG
>Ga0208647_1000363_pt1 | contig 14285 bp, 20 predicted proteins | sample AntAceMetag02UKA_FD_184765 | JGI IMG/M metagenome (GOLD analysis project Ga0208647, IMG submission 184765) | Saline lake microbial communities from Ace Lake, Antarctica - Antarctic Ace Lake Metagenome 02UKA (SPAdes) (version 2) | ecosystem: Environmental > Aquatic > Non-marine Saline and... | reverse complement strand
GAATATTGAGGGTATAGCCCTTCTACCCCTTAAATTTGCCTATTTCTAAGTTTATTAAGAGTATATATGCAGAATGACATTAAACTGTATTTATTGTTATAAATACTCCTTATTACTGCCTTATTATAGGTCAATCTCTCATTTAATCTCTTATATTTTGTGTTTATTTTATCCACATTTATACAAATGTATATTTATACATTTATACAAATGTATATTTATACATTTATTTAAATTGCTATCTAACAACTATAAAATAGGCAGTAAAAATCCGAAAAGCGTTAAACCTTTAGACTTCTATTACCTAAATTTTTCCGAGAAGGTGTCAAATAGAATAGACCATTATAATGTATCCTAAATACCTATTAAGCTAATGAAAATAACATTTAATGCTAAAATCCGTTTAATAGGTATAACTTCCTTGTAATCTCGTGGAGTTTGAAACTCCCAAAAATAAACTACTTAATAAAAGATAATATGTTTATTGTTTAAAGTGTTGTCAATACCTTATACTTTAAGGATATAAAATCCGAATTGCCCTTAATTCGTCAGACAAGCTAACATTAAGAATAAAAATTTGTCAAGGTGAGCCACCAAGTTTTTAAAACCGTTATATAGGTTAATGGTAGCCACTTTAGAGCCTTTTTTATTCCCCTTTCTATTTCAAACTATTCTAGCTATTATTTAAGCTATTCCCCACTACTCCAAATATGGAGTTTAATAAATAAATATTCGCCTTAATTAGTCCTTAAGCTATGTTATGAAGTGTTATACTTCTAAATTTCCTCGAACTAATCGCAACTTTCTGTTTTTTGGGTTTATACCAACTATCCGAAATAGTGCCATTTTGCAACATATTCACTTTTTGATTATTGCATAAAATAACCTCTTCCCCATTTAAGCCCTCAACACTTCGAAAACTCCTTATATCTACTTCTTTTATTGTTGTGCTTGGGAACTTCTCAAAATAGCCATCTATAACCCTATTACGCCCATTTAAACCAACACTTTTTAACATATAAGCAACTCTGTTAGATTTTTGTTTAAAGTCGCCCTCAACAAACCCACTTAAAAACTTTGTTGATATTTCAAACCCCATTTTCTTAAACCCCTTAACACAGCTTAAAAATAATTGCTTATTTTGTTTCGCCTTTAATGGATTAGTGGATTTAAAATTTAAACACTCCTCAAACAATACTATATATTCGTTATATTTCATTTTTACATATACCCCCTTCTCATTAAATTAAGTTTTATCGTCGTTATACTCTCTTTTATCTTATTAGATAGTAATACTTTAAGCGAAATTGGATATTTTACAACAACATAACACAACAATACAACCCAACTTATTTTAAAATCTGGCAACACAGCCCCAATAAAGAATAAAGGTTTTATTATATTCTTATTAGTATATACTATATTTTTTATTGTGTTGTTATGTCGTGCCGTCGCTAGACAAACAAACTCTTTATTTCCTCTTGTGTTATCATCTCTCATAATTAGAATAATATATGTTTGTTTATAAGTATTATAGTAATACATAGTATATTATAGTATATACATTCTATTATATACTAATACATTATATAATGACAACAATACCACATATATATATGTCATTACATAATTACACTATTTTGTAACTACTACATAGTGGATAATGGTTTTAGAAAGTTACTATATAAAGATATATGAGATACTATATACTATACTACACAACACATATGTTTATAAAGGGAAAATTATCATTTTGTTACTACTATAAAATGACACTATTTTGTTACTCTTTCACGGTGACAACAAAAAATTATAGGGATAGTCATGTAAGCACATGACATATTCCAATATTTTAATGCCATTATAAAAAAATTTGAAAAAAATTTCAAAAAAAAATTTTTAAACCAAAAGCTTTATAAAGCGTAACATTCTATAATAGTATGGTTACAAGAAAAACTCGCAAGAAATCTGGATGGAGGACACCAAACGTTACGAGACAGAGTATGAAGTGGTCAGAAGTTCTAGAAAAGTGTTTAGAGCCACTGCCAACGTATAATGATTGGTTAGACTATAGAGATGGAATAAGAGATTGGCCAGGGAAAAAAAGAAAAGAAAGAGAAATCGAGAAAGGAAAGAGGAAAAATGAAAAAAAAATTTAAACACTACGCTACAGACAAGATAATAGAATTTGATATTAAAGACAGCCATGTAAAGATATACGGAATGTGGCACAAGTTAGAAGAATTTAACACTGGAATTAAAGCAATCGGCACTAGTTGGGTGGTTTATAATGATTAAGAAGGAAATGCTTAGGAGGTGGCAAGAGGATGCATGTGTAAAATGGCTACTGAATGGGTCAAAAGGGATTTTTCTTGGCTGTACGGGCTCAGGTAAGTCTATAGCGGCTATGTATTGTATGCAGATGAAGAATGTTCAAACGATAATCGTTGTACCAACCATAGCGCTTATGAATCAGTGGAGAGGAGAGTTGAGTACTCACTTCGATATGAAAGATTCTGAAATAGGAGCTATTGGTGATGGAAACAAGAGTTTAAAGAGAATAACTGTTGCAGTTGTAAATTCTGTACGAAATATGGATCTTAGCCAGTTTGACATGATTGTTTTAGATGAGGCTCATAGATATGGTAGTTTTGAGAATATAAAGCCTATAATGGATAATGAATTCAAATATAAGCTTGGAATAACTGCTACACTCAAAAGGACCGATGGGCAACATAAGGAGTTGGAGAAATTAATTGGACCTATTGTTTATACATATACAACTGAGGATGCAGTGAAAGAGGGGGTTCTTAGTAAGTTTGAGGTTATAAATGTTAGTGTTGATTTAAATGATATTGAGAGGGATAAGTATGATAAGCACACAAGAACTATTGATTCTAATTCATTCAGCGGGATGTTTCAGGCAATTAATGATCAAGGTCATCCAAAGTGGCATGAAGCAATAGCTGCAGTTAGGGCCACATCTTGGAGAAAGGCAGTAATCTCTAATGCCAAAGAAAAGATGACGAAATTAATAGAAATAGCTGAAAAAGAAAATGGAAAGAAAATCATTATTTTTAACGAAACAATAAAGATGGCTGAACTAGAAAGAAAGCTTTTAAAAAAAGCAGGATTTGAAAGTGAAATATATCATTCTAAAAGCAAAAACCAAGAGTCAATAGAAAAGTTTAGATCTGGAGAAGTAAATATCTTAGTATCCGTTAAGAGCCTTAATGAAGGGTTAGACGTAAAGGATGTAGATATTGGTATTAGAGTTGCCGGAACAAACCAAGATAGGGATACTATTCAGAGATTAGGGAGAGGTCTTAGAGTTGTAGATGGAAAATCAGGATTTAAGTATTATCAGCTGTATTGTGATAATACCATAGAAAAATGGCAGGTAAGTAGAAATACCTCTGTGATAAAATCTGCTTCAGAAAAAGTTATTTGGTGTTAAATATAAATACTTGTAAAAAATAAAATCGTATGTTCCTGCGGAACATATATAAATCTTTATAAATCGCCAAAGATTGGAAAAAATATGAAACAAACAATAGAAAGATATTTAGATGGAAGCTCAGATGCTAAAAATTATTTATTAGAAAAAATAGAAAGACTTCATAATTATAGTATTTCAAATCATGAGGCATTAGTACTATTATATAAAAGATATGGAAAGCCAATCATTTGATAGTATTCTTAATTCAATTAAGGAGCGTAAGAAATTTGAAAGAGAATCTTCTAAAAAGTTTGCAGAACAGAAATGCTCTGTATGTAAAAATAATATAGTTAAGAATGGTGTATCTCAATATGCAGGAGTATGCAAAAACTGCGTATCTGATTCTATCAAAGCGAAAGGTTTATAAAGCGTAAAAGTCTATAGTTATTATGACAGATTTTAAATGCAAAAACTGCGAGTCTATTTTCACAAAGTTCTGCGATACTATTGATGATTCAATTAATGTAAGCTGTCCATTTTGTGGTAGCCACTGGATAGAAATATATTATACGCCAATAGAAGCGGATATAGGATATGTTCTTCAAGATAGTCCAATTTATATAGATAATCTTTCACCAATTAAATTTAATTTTGGTATGTCACCTAAAAAATTACGATGGTAGATAAAGTTAAACAAGGAAAGAGAAATCGTGCTAATGGTGCAGCTTTTGAATTAAGAGTTCGTAAGGACCTAGAGTGCAAAGGTTGGAGAGTAGATAAGTGGTCTAATAATGTTGAGTTTAGAGAAGAGCCAAAATATTTAACTCCAGATGGTGTAGCTACAACAATAAATCAATTTATTACTATTGGGAAACTAATCCCTGCTAAAAGAAAATATAATTCATTTAGTAAAGTTATGGCTATTGGAACAGGATTTCCTGATTTTGTAGCATTTTCATTATCAAGTAGTTGTGAGAATAAAACTGTTTTAAATTTACCAAACGGTCAAGATATAGTTGGATGTAATGGGTATAATGTAATAGGTACTGAGTGTAAATCAAATGGGAAATTAGATAAAATAGAAAAGGAGAAATGCAGGTGGATGTTAAATAATAAAATATTCAGTAGGATTTTAATTGCAGAGAAAACTAAAGTTAAAAATAATATCGTTATAATATATCATGACTTTGAGGAGAAATATGGGAAAGTATAAATATAGATGGTCTCATTGTGTAGTATGTAATAGAAGAACTACTACACATTTACCAGACGGAACATGTTTTTGTAAAACATGTATGAAGACAGACAAACCAATACCTTCTATTTCTAATAGAATACATGTCGTTGGAGATGAAGTAATTTTAGTATTCGGAGATATGCATATACCATATCATAAAGAAGGTTCTATAGAATTTTTAAAAGCTATTAATAAAAAATATAAACCAACTAAAATAATATGCACTGGTGATGAATTAGATAATCATGCTATGAGTTTCCATGATACTGATCCGGATGCTCTTGGAGCCGGTGATGAATTAGAGGTTGCAATAGAATATATGAAACAACTTTATGATATATTCCCAAACATGGATTTAGTAGATTCTAATCATGGCTCTATGGTCTTTCGTAAAGCTAAGTTTGGTGGAATTCCACTTAAATATATAAGAAGTATGAAAGAAATAATTGGTGCTCCAGAAGGTTGGAATTGGCACAAAGATTATACATATACAATGAGTAATGGTCAAGACCTGTTTGTAGTCCATGGACTTAAGAAAAACTCCCGTATGCTTGCAGAACAATATGGATGTTGTGTAGTACAAGGCCATTATCATGAAGACTCAAGTATTAATTATTCTAGTAGTCCTAGACAGTTAATTTGGGGATGTAGTGCAGGCTGTTTAATTGATGATAAATCATTAGCTATGGAATACAATAAAACAAACTTAAAAAGACCAATACTTAGTTGTGTTTTAATAACTAATGGAATTCCACAAATTATACCAATGGTTATTAAAGACGGTAAGTGGCTTGGACGTATTTAATCTGATTTCCATCTTCCTTCTATAATTGGTAACATTTGAGTTGTACCGTTTTTATAAAGAATTGCATTACCACCTATTGTAGCATTACCATATCCAGCTGTATATTTTTGATCCAACTTACTACTTGTTCCTACTATATATGTATTCCCATAAATTTCCATTGAGTGTGTATGTCCTGATATTGATTTTCCACCACTAGTTACTGCTCTTGCTTTAGCACTACCTCCACGTGAACCACTTGAACCCTTGTCTCCGTGACTAGCTAATTGGAAGCCATATCTTCTTATTGAGTCAGATAGGTTTAAGAATTTAATATTAGTTGGCATATCTCCAAATCTTGAATACCCAGCAATTAATAGTTGAGCAGCATCATCAATTTCATTTTCTGGTAAGTCTAAGCCTAAGGATTTATTAAATAAAAATGAACCAATTTCAGAGTTCCAAATATCTTTTGTTAACCAGTCTGCACTATTAATATATTTTGGTAGAAATGCATTGTGGTTTGAGGAAACTATATATATTTCAGAATTAGGGAATTCTATTCCTATTTTTTGTAGTTCTTTTGCTCCACTTCTTAACTCTTCTTCTAAAGATAACCTACCTTTTTTAAATTCTCTCGCCAGCATCATTTTACTTTCCCTCTCATGGTGATTTATACTATGTCCGTCGAAAAAGTCGTGTACAAATATCTTACCAGGATTAAAATGCTCTATCATTTCATAGTTAGCAGATATGGTTTTTTCATCATGATTTCCCCAATGATAATCTCCAAGTATAATACTGTCTGCATTAACATGTTCTTGAGTTTTGTTTCCATCATATTCAACACCAAGATCAATAAACTTACCATTTTTTAATGCCCTTATGTTTCTTATGTGATAGAATTCATCATCTTCTATATCTACTATTAGTGCACCAAAAGCATGTTCTCTTTCTGCAGTATCTCCACGGTGATTGGAAGTGTCATAATTAGGAAGTGTTACTGCTCCAGGAGTATATAAATACATTGGTAATCCAGAATTGAATGTTGGAACTGCTTGGTATCTTTGTTTTGAATGTGGGAATATTATAGAAGATCCATATTTACCAACTAATTCTCTTTTACCAGTAGCAGGATCCTTATTTTGTGGAGGAACAACAATATCTCTTACTTGTATGTTTTTATTAAGTCTATATAGTGAATTATTTTTTACGTGTTCTGAATTTATTATATCTTCATGTAATATATTTTCCTTTGCGCACCGACCAGCTATTGGAAGAATCATTAGTTCTGCACCAATTTCATTTGCAATATTTTCCAATCCGGATAAAAACTCTTTATGAGGCTTTGCTTTACCTTTAGCCAATCCAGTTTTAGCTCCCCATGGAACCTCATTTCCTTCTTTATCAATAGAATATGAAGCTTGTGCAGAAGTAACAACATATTTCTTAGCCATATTTAGCTTAAGTCCTTCTATTATTTAAATAACTATATATCATCGCAGTTCCCTTTATTTTAATATATACTTATTTATAAATCTTTATTCTTACATCATATTATGAGAACAAAGGTAGAAATTCTAAATGGAATGAATAAGATAGAGTTCCTATTGCGGTGTAAGTCAGATTTTAAATTTTTCTGCGAACATATGTTAGGCATTGCATCTGATGGCAGTGAAATAAAAATGAAACCATACCAAATTAAGTGGTGGTCTTTAGCACAAACATATGAAAGACTAGTAATAGAAGCTGCAGCAGGATTCGCAAAGTCAGAGACAATGGGAGCTATGTATCCATTATGGCTAATGTTCTGTAAAAGAAATCTTAGAATATTATTGGTAAGTAAAACTAGAGATCAATCAAAAGGAAACCTGTTAGCTAGAATTAAAAATTACATAAGTGATAATGAGTTTCTAAGTGAATTGTTTATGCCAAAAGATGCAGAAACATCATGGAACCAAAATGAAATAATTACAAAGCAAGGACATTGGGCAAGAGTTGTTCCATATAATACAAATATTAGAGGATATAGGGCCCATATAATTATTTGTGATGAGGCTGATGATTATGATGACCCAAATATTTATTTTGAACATGTAGTCTCAAGAGTTTTTGAGGGTGGTAAAATAATCCTTATTAGTACTCCAACAGGTGCAACTAAACTAATCGGACAACTTAAAGAAAAGGCGAATATTGGGAAACTTAAAAATTATCATTTTGAAAAGACGCGTGGGCTAGTTAAGAGTGATGGCTCACCTGCATATACTGGTAAACCTGAAGATATAACAAAAGAGTCTTTAATAGGCTGTGTATCAATATGGCCAGAGGGATATTCTACAAAAACATTATTGGATAAATGGGATGAGCAAGGTAGATGGTTTTTCATGCGTAATGTAATGTGTGAAGTTATTGGAGAGGCAGATGATGCAATATTTAAGATAAATAACGTAATGGATTCATTTGATTATAACATCGGTTTCGATGATAGTGTAGATGAAGACGCACAGTATTTTATAGGAGCGGATTTCGCTATTTCTACTGGACCAAGAGCGGATTTCGATGCAAATACTGTAATTAAAAAGAAAGATGGATTTATGACTCTTGTTTTCGCTGAATATCACAAAGGATGGCAGAGACCAGCAAAAGTACGTAGACTTAGGGATTTATATGAAAAATATGATAATATTAAGGGGTGTACTATAATTGCCGACGAGTCAAACATGGGTACAATGGTTATGAATGACCTAAGGTCAGAGGGATGTACTGTTGTTGCACAAAACTTCCATTCAGCAGCAAGAAAGAAGCTTATCCTTACATTGTCTAATGTTTTTCAGGGAAAATCAATAGTTATACCAAGGTCTATTGAAGATAGAGAAGCTCATGAGATAAGTGAAATATTAAAAGACCAACTTATAGGATTTAGAAGAAGACCAAGCGAAATAACTGGTGCAGAATCAATACAATCAACTGCCCCACACGATGATATTGCAATTAGTTTAGCTATGGCTATTCAGGAAGCTACACTACATGAAGAAATGGACTTAGACCCTGTTTGGTGATATAAATATATAAATGTTTATAAATAGAATTTAATATATCTACATATGAAAGATTCAAAAATTGTTAAAAAAGACCCTATTAAAGACAAATATACTAAAAAGATAAGTTTTTTTAAGAAAATAGAGATAAAATGTAATAATATTAAAATGTCTATTAAAAGAAATTCTAGTCTTAGGGAAGAAATAGATTCAGGTGCATCTATAATTGCTTCAATAGCTTTATATGGATTATTAGGAGCGCTATCTATATCTTTATTTGGAATACAGTTTTCATTAATAACTTTCTTAAGTACAGGATCAATCCTATGGTTAATAGAAAACAAATTTATAGGATTCATTACTCAGATACTTTCCTCTATTAAAATAGTGGAGATTCAGAACTAATGGGATTTTTAAGTAATTTTACACAAGGAAGGGCCTCTTTTGCATCATCTGATGTAGGAGTTCCAAAAAGTGTTGCTGTTTCAGAAACAGACCAGCTACAGGATTCTCTTAGGGCTCCAAGAGATGAGTTAGAAAATATATATTTGACAGATCCACAAGCATTTAATACTGTTAATAAATCTAAACAGCTTATTATGCAAGCTGGATATAAGATAGAATCAGAAAAGAAAGGTATTCAAAGTAAGTATGATGATTTTTTCGCAAATATGGGAAATATTGGAATGAAGACAAACCTACATCAAATGTTATCTTATATACATCATGATAAATTACTATTTGGTGCAGCATATGTAGAGCGTATATATGACAGAGAGGTAACAGAAATATTAGACCTAAAAATGATAGACCCAAAATTAATGGACTTTGCAAGAGATGCAGAAGGAATAATTGTAGTTGATAAAAATCAAAATCCTGTTGGATATGTTATGAATGTTGGAAGGAGATACGATACATATTTAGGTGATGATATACCTGGATCAGTTGTTCTAAAAGGAACAGATATTTTCTTATTGGCATTTAGAATAGCACACTTTAGAATGTTTCCTTATGGTAATCGATTTGAGTCAGTTGGTATTATAGAACCAGCATTTAAAGATATTATTCGTAAACACAAAATTGAAGATGCTACTGCAAACTCAATTCATAATACAGCTGCATATCCAATAGTAGCATATGTTGGTGATAATCAAAGAGCTGCAAGCCAAAAGGTTATGGATTCAACATTAGGTGCTATGAAGAATTTGAGTCACTCAAGATATATGGTTTTTCAACATCCTACAAAATTAGAAACACTTGAAGTTAAGCATTCTGAACAATTAGATGATGTATTGAGATATTTTAGAGGAAATCAATCAGCTGCAAGCGGAATGGCACTTGGATTTTCTATAGGAACCGGAGAGGCAATAAATCGTTCTACACTTTCTACACAACAAAGAATGCTAGATGTTAGTTTGGACAGTGAGGCCAAGGCTACAGCTGAAGAATTTAAAGTAATGATTTTAGATGAACTTAATAGGGTAAATAATTATGGTTCAGAAGCTAATTTAATTTGGGGAAATGTTGCAGCAGAAGAAAAAACGGAAAAAATTAATAGATTAATGAATGCAGTAGGAAATTTCGTTATAGCACCAGAAGAGGCAAGACCGTATGTTTTAATTTCAGAAGGTATTGAACCAAACGAATCAGCTTTTAAAAAATATACAGACTCAACGAAGGTTAAAGAAGAGAAACCTTTAGGTAAAATAGTTAAAGAAGAAGATTCTACTGAAGAATAATGTATAAATATACATTTGTATAAATATATAAATGTTTATAAACTAAATGTTTCTCTATACTTTATGGTTAAACTATCTGACATTGATTTACCGATGATCTTCGAGAATAGATTGTTATTTAGTCACGGATTTCATAACAACCTAAATATCTTACCAGAAGAAGTTAACAAATCATTATCTAATACTAATTGGACTGACCAAAGAAATAGGTCACTATTTTTCTCTCACCATGATAGAGATGCTCAAAAGTGGGTTGGTAGAATAAATAATCCAAGAATTGAGAATGGAGAACTATACGGAGATCTAGAAATTCATGATGCAGATTTAGCATTAAAAATTGGTCCAGGTAGAGCTCCTATTGGAGTATCTGCAGAAATAAGATGGCCAATGCAATATACAGATCCTACAAATTTTTCATATAAAGGCTTTGCTATGGTTCCAAACCCAGAAGTACCAGAAACAATGCTTAATTTTTCTAAAGCTAAAGAGGATGGTTTCAATTCAGCAACACTACATACCCCATTTACGAATGAGTCTACGACTTTTTCAGAAGAGGTTGTTGAAGATATTGAAGAAATAGTTGATCCAGACAAAGACATAGTTGCTGAAAGTGTTGGGGAGAAAGAATCCGTCTCTGTAGAGTCTGAGGAAGCTAAGGATGAAAAAGCCGAAGTGGAAGATGAACAGGATGAATCAAATTTGATGAGTGCTGAAAGGGGGTTGAATAAAATTAAAATGGAAAATAATGCAAAGAAAGTTGAAGACGAAGTAAAGGAAATTGTAGAAGACGTTAAAGAAGAAGAGGAAGTTGTTGAAGTTGAAGAAGAAGCAAAAGCTGATTTTTCTGCATACGACGCTAAATTTGAAGCCTTAGAATCAGAGATTAAATCTTTAAAAGAATCTTTCGCTAAATTTTCAGAAGCTGCAGAGGCAGAAGTTGAAGAGGTAGTTGAAGAGGAAAAAGAAGAGGAAGTTGAAGAAGTTAAGGAAGAAGTTAAGGAAGAAGTTATTGAGGAGGAAGTAGAAGAAGTTAAGGAAGAAGTTAAGGAGGTTGAAGAGAAGGTTGAAGAAGAAGCGAAAGCTGATTTCTCACAAGCTCTTGCTGATAAAATTGATAAGTTAGCTGATGCTATCTCTAAGAAAGAAGCTGCTCCTATGTCTACTGCAGAATTTGGAAACAAAGTAAACAACAAAGAAGATGCTGTTATAGACCGTTTGACAAATTCATTAAGCAAATAAAATGGAAGAAAACACATTTAAATACGCAAATTTCGCAAACGAAGTAACAAGTACAACAGCTAGAGGTACAACATTCACTGGTTATAGAAACCAAGGAGTTGAGTGGCAAGGAGATTTATCTGATGCAGCAATTGATACAATGTATTGGTTAGATGCATGCGACGTAAGAATGTTACCAGCAGGTAATGCTCAATATATCGTACAAAAGAGAAAATATTACGCTACACAAGGGGATGTTAGTTTTGATAGCACAGAGCCATCAACAACTGATATTACAAATTTCAATACTAATTTAGTAGATGGTGTTGTTATTACACCTACAAGATACTACAAATCTGCTCGAGTTTCAAATTTTGGTGATAGAACTAATCTAAGACCATTAATTCAAGACAAGAGAGATGAACTAAGTTTCGGTATGACAGACCTAATTGACTATACTATTAGTAGAGCAATCGGAGATGCAACTGAGACAACAAGTTCAGTAGCAGGAGCAATAACTCTTTACGGAGGAGATGCAACAAGTGATACTACATTGGAAACAGGAGATGTTTTAACTACAGAGATAATTAACGACGCAGAAGTCTTATTATCAGGTAGAGCAGCATACTATTGGAATTCAGGAACTTTTACTTTATCTACAGGAACTAAAAATCCTTGGACAAATGAAGCAAGAGACCCATATGTACTAATGGTTGGACAAAGGCAAAAACAAGCTTTGAGAAATAGTTCTCAGTTTGTAAATGCAGCTGAATATGGTAGCAGAGTAGTTATCAGTTCAGGAGAAGTCGGAGAGTACTTAGGAGTAAGAATTATTGTAAGTAATAATGCAGAGAGTGTAGCAGCAGGTGGAACTTCTCCAGATGGAGCAAGTACTACAGGTGTAGCTATGACTAGATGTATTCTTATGAAAGGTAGAAAGGCTTTCACATTCGTGTGGGGCGAGAAACCTAAGTTTACACCTTACGCTATGGAGTGGAGAGACCAAAGAGGAATTGTTTTAACAGCGGATTTCGCTGGAGATACAGTTCATGATGACGCGATTGTAAAAATCGACGTATCAGACCTTTAAGGACGTAGAAACTAATATAAAAAATTTATAATTCCGGTTCCCTTTAATTTTAAGGAACCACAAAAACAAAAATAAGGATAGAGGCACTCATCGCAGGCCGTACATTAATTTGTACGGCGTATCCTCGTTTTAAACAAAACAAATTCAGACAACTAAATAAATGGAAAAAACAACACAAAATGGGAAGAGGAAGTTTTAAAGGCGGAAACGTTTTTGCACAAAACTTACAAGGCGGAAGTGTCAACGTTACTGTAGATAGTAATGGTGATGGTACTGCGGCTATAACTTTCGACCATCCAATGAAGAACGCACCTGTTTTAGCAGCATCTCAACAACAAAGAGATATTACTGGACAAATAAGTTTTTCAAGCATTACAAATGCTGGATGTACGGTTACTGTTGACAACTCTAGTGTAACTAGTGATGTTGATATAGGTTATGTTGCATTCGATGATTCGTTTAAGTAAGGACTAAGTGTAAACAATGAAAGAGCGTATATTATTACGACAGGAACCTAGTGACTTAGTTGGAACTGTATATCTTAAAGAAGATATAGTTGAATTTAGAGAAGACATGATAGAAAAATTAAAGGAGGAAATGATTTAAAATGACAGTAGTAGTATTACCTTACGGAAATTTTCTTAGAATATCTGGAACGATTGCAGAAGTATTAACTGAAGTAGGTGAGCAGAATATATCTAAGGCAACACAAATATCTTATTATACAGATGATGATACAGATGCAGTTGCATTAGTTGGAAGATTAATTTAGATATATAAATCTTTATAAACAGTATCAAGCTTATTAAGCCATGGCTAGAAATATTCTTGAGAGACAAAGTGACGGTAAAGTTTTTGATACTGCACGAGTATTCTTAGAGGGATGATGTTAGAGATAGATTTAAGGTAACGTTATCTAATGATGCCAAATATTCTAATTATGAGAGTGGTGTAGTTAGTCCAGGTTCTGATGCAAATGGTTATGATGTTATGGCTACTGGCGGTTTTTTCGGAACAGTAGAAACATCATATAATACACAGATAAAGAACACTCACGAAATTTTAGATATAATTTTATATTTAAATAATGATAATTCAAATCCTATAGTTTTATCATCTAATTCTCAATTTAATATAGAGGGACTTGCTGTAACCAATATATTTATAGATACACCATTAGGATATAATAATAACGTCGAGGTATTAATTTTCGGTTAAAATGGATAGTATAAAGAATATAACTAAAGATATTTTGCTATTAGATAATAAACTTTCTGAGCACAACACTAAACTTAGTAGTATGCGAGATATAATAATAGCAAATATTAAGGAAGAAGCAAGAAAACTAGAGGAAATTCATAGTAAAAGGAGCATAGAAGGAAATGCGGTATCTGAATTATCATCTATTGCTGGAAAATTAAAGAGGGAAATAACAATAAACGAGAACAAAGTTAAGTCTATATTGTCTAAACTTGAAGAAATTTCTTTAGATGAGGAAAAAATAACCAAACTAAAAGATAATATAGCAGAGTTAAGCGAAGAATATAAAAACATGCTTACTAAAATTGAATTATCTAAAACAGATTATAGGCAATCTAAAATAGCTGAAGAAGAACTAATATATTCTATAAAAAATACAACTTTTTATATTAATTCCTTATTAGATAAAAAAAATAATTTAAATAATGATATAATTAGCATGAATATCAAAGCTATAGCTCAAGAGAAGAACATAAAGTA
>Ga0208647_1000359_pt1 | contig 14350 bp, 14 predicted proteins | sample AntAceMetag02UKA_FD_184765 | JGI IMG/M metagenome (GOLD analysis project Ga0208647, IMG submission 184765) | Saline lake microbial communities from Ace Lake, Antarctica - Antarctic Ace Lake Metagenome 02UKA (SPAdes) (version 2) | ecosystem: Environmental > Aquatic > Non-marine Saline and... | reverse complement strand
AAAAATGTAGTGAGTGTCACACAAATAAATAAAAGTGCCTAAATGTCTATAAATAGACTTTTAAGCACTTTTTTATATCAATGATGTTCCAAAGTCAGGAGTTGTTAAAATTCTAGGTACATGGTACAAACACACATCTCCATACAATTTTCTTAATAAGAAAATTTTAAGATACCATCCATTGCGCACAACAAAAGAATATCTATGATATTTCAATATGTCACTTTTCTTTTTATCATTAAGCTTATTATACCCTAATATCCAATCAAACGCAATGTTTTTACCAGAGGCTTCACTAAACAATTTTCTATCTAATTTATAAATATAACAAGTTTTTGTTAATAAATACATTTAGTCTTAAATGCACTAAAGAACAATTCTATGATTTCATTTCAACTCTATTTCTTTTTTTGTTGATTTTGAGTGAAATGCCATGTGTCTTCTAACATATCTTTTAAATTTTTAGTCGCAACCCAGTTTAACTCGTCTTTTGCTTTTGTTGGATCAGCGAAACAAGATGCTATATCCCCACTTCTTCTAGATGTGATTTGATAGTTAATTTCTTTTTTAGATACTTCTTTATATGTATTAATAATATCTAGAACAGAATACCCATTACCAGTACCAAGATTGTGATAATGAATTCCTTTGTTTTCTTGAAGATAATTTAATGCTTTGATATGACCAAGTGCTAAATCTACAATATGAATATAGTCTCTAACTCCAGTGCCATCAATTGTATCATAGTCATCTCCAAAGACATTTACTTTGTCGTATTGCCCTGTAGCTACTCTACTAACATATGGCACAAGATTATTGGGAATACCATTAGGGTCTTCCCCAATTAATCCTGATTCGTGTGCACCTACTGGATTAAAATATCTTAGAACACTAATTTTCATATTAGGATTTGATTTCGATAAATCTCCTAAGATTTCTTCAATCATCAGTTTTGATCGTCCATAAGGATTTGTTACTGATAGTGGTGAGAGTTCATTTATTGGTAATACATCTGGATTCCCGTACACCGTTGCTGAACTACTAAAAACAAATTGATTAACATGATAATCAACCATTAGTTCTAATACATTCATTGTACTAACTAGATTATTTTGGAAATACATCAGTGGTTTCATTACACTTTCACCAACTGCTTTATAACCAGCAAAATGAATTACGGAATCCATTTTGTTTTCTTTAAAAATTAATTCTGTTTTTTTCTTATCACATAAATCTATTTGATAAAATTTAACTCTCTTACCTGTAATTGTCTCAATCTTATCAATGACATCTATCGTACTGTTATATAAGTTATCTACGATAATAACATTATGTCCTGCCTTGATTAGTTCAACTACAGTATGGCTTCCAATATATCCAGTTCCACCAGTTACTAAAATATCCATATTTCTCACCCTTAAACTTTATTTTCAATCTCAGATTTAATTTTCGTGGTAGAAATGCCTTCTGTTCTAGGCAAATAGATTACTTCACAATAATCTTTTAAGAAGTCAAACTTGCCTTTCCAGTCATCACCCATCACAAAAATGTCAACATTATAGTCGATAACGTCTTGTTTCTTTTGTTCCCATGTTTCTTCAGGAATAACTTCATCTACATATTTGATTGCTTCTAAAAGCATTCTTCTGTGCATGTAGTTGTGATAACATCTTTTGTCTTTTAAATCATTAAACTCATTTGTCGATAATGCAACTATCAAATAATCTCCTTGAGCTTTTGCTCTTTTCAATAAATTGATATGTCCCCAGTGTAATAAATCAAATGTTCCATATGTAATTACTCTCTTCATGATTTCCCTCCTATTAATGATGTATATATAGTTTTAATTAACTCTGTTGCTTTTTTAAAATACATTACTCCATATATAAATACAACGATACTTGGAACAATGATTAAATAGGTAAGATTGTATTCAAACGATAATACAGTTGTTCCAATCGCAATAGTAATAAAGTATACAAATGTTTTAATCTCAAATATTTTGAAATGTTTATTAAAATCAATTTCCAACAAGGAAATCCATATCATCAAACTAATTATTGTTGCGAAAGCATAGTAAATAATTGGTTGATCTGTTTTTAAAATATACATATTTAATCCAAATCCAATAAAAAAGCCAAAGACACTAACCAAGATGAAATTCTTTGCGTTTTTACGCAAATTATAGAATTGCCAATACTTCAAACTATAATGAGTCTGGAATAATATGACAGGGACTAATACGATGAAGAATGGAATTGATTCCACATAATCTGGTAAAAACCATCTGATAAATACGATTATAAATGGAACGCCAATCATAGCTACTGTAAAGAATGTATTAATATAAAATGACATATCTTGATATTGTTCTTTTATCTTATCATGATGTACTCTTGAAAGTAATGGGTAGATAAAACTATTAAGTGAATTAAGTGTTACAAGAAAGACTGCAATTATCGAATAGGCAAAGGAGTATATTGCATAATCTACTAAAGAATAATTATGTTCAATAAAGACCCTGTCTAACCCTAAAATTAAATAACTTAAGAAATATGCAAACATAATGACAAATCCTGTTCTAACAATCTTTAAGAATGATTTGAATGCATAACTCTTAAATGGATTTTGCAATTTAATTCCATCTTTGAAGAAATAAAACTCATAAACTAAAATTAAGATATTTGTTACTAAGAAGAAGATTACCACAATATGATAATTTGATTTCGAAAAAGCGAATAAAAGAATTGCAGCTATAAAGATACTTAATTTTTGTAAGACGCTGAATGTAGCTACGTATTTAAATTCTTTTATACAACTAAATAATTTTCTAAATACAGTATTCGTGTTTAGTATTAAGAATGATACTAGTATATATAAGTACACAGTCTCAACTTTGAACATTACTGCTGTAATAAACATAAGTACAAAGACTATAAGTTGATATAGAATAAAGAATGATAATGCACTATCTATAACTTTATCATCTTTTAAATCTTTCATATCGTATGAGCCATATAGTCTATAAACACCATCAGCAAATCCTAGATGTAATAAATTATAAAACGGAACATAAAACATAAAGATACGATAATAAGAATAATCTTGATAGTTTAAAAATTTAGGTAGTAAGAACCCCACACCAATTCCAAGAACAACATTAAATAACCCAGATGATATTAATATAAAAGCACTTTTTTTATTACTCATAGTTATAACCCCTAGTATAGAATGATGTGTACATTGCAAGCATAAAGAACATGATTTCTTGTAGTGAATTACTTAAGAATACACTTTGAACAAGAAATGATATCAAAATTGCTTTTATGATGATTAGAGAACTATTCTCATTTGTTTTTGTTTTGATAAACAAGAACAAAGCCGAACCATATATCACGAATCCAATGACACCTGTTTCTATTAGAATTTCTAGGAATGTGTTATGGGCATAATGTAAGTTATTAAAGTTCAAGTAGTTTAAAGTTCTAAAATTATTTAATCCAATCCCAAATAAAACATTATCCTTAAATAGTTCAATTCCATTAAGCCATATCCCGATTCTACCGCTACCAGCATCAACATTTAACTCTTCTCTAAATAAATCAAAGAAACGATTGATGAATTCTACATATATAGAAATAGTATTTATCAGTAAAAAATGAAGTCCTAAACTACCAATTAAAATTATAATAATATGTATAGGTTTTATTTTGCTTCTATAATAGAACATATAAGCTGCAATAAATATCAATAGACCAACTGCCCCGCCACGTGAACTAGTTAAGAATACAGAGAAAAGTGTTAAGAATCCAATAATGTACCACCATGGTTTATTAAGGTTTTTAATAAAATAAGCAAATGGAATTATTGCGTACAAACAATAAATGTTTGGATCAATGATTGTACCGATTAATCGGTACATTCCTCTATCTAATTCATATGCATTATAGAAGTAGAACAAGAATAGAGATAAAGACAAAAATATCAATGATACAATAAAAATTATTACTTCGAAAACTTCTTCAGTTATAAAGGTTGCTAGATATCTTGTTACTACATAAAATAATATGATAAAGATATATCCTAAAATGAATCTAAGTCCTGCATCAAAGTCATAAGAGAAAAACGTCCTAACAATTGCATATAATGAAAATAGTAAAAATAATTTCTCATATAACATAAATTCAAATTTACTTTTGTAAATTTTTTTTAACAATAATGCAATTGTGATAACTGTGATAATGATATAACCTTTTATAGCAAATATGGAATCAATGTAGAACCTCTGCATAAACAACCCAAGCACAAGTGAAAAGAAGAGAATAATTTCTAATGGTGGAAGTTTTTCATTAAATATTCTTCTCATCAGTAAATTACCTCCATTATCATTCTTTCGTTGTTATGAAATATGTTCTTCATTCCCATCACCACTTTATAAAAAGTTCTTTTCTATGTATGATACTACTTGCTTTGAAGCATTCCCCTTTTCGTAATTTCCCAATTTGTTAAAAAATGTTGTTATATTTTTTATATATTGTTCTTCATTAAAAGTTTTAATACCTTCTATTAACTCTTCAATTGTTTTATATCTGCTATATGGCAATTCATCTAAACTCATATAAACTCCACGATCGTTATTTACATATTTTTCTTCATCATATGTATATAACAAACATGGTTTATGTGATAAAGAGAAATCAAACATAGTAGAGGAGTAATCAGTTATTAATATATCAGTAATAAATAATAATTCTGCCATATCATTATGAAGTGAACCATTAATTATTTTTCCATGTGATGATTTATAGTGTTCATTAATATTTATTCCTTTTGATACATTTGGATGAAGCCTTAATATCACTGCATAGATATTCGTTTCGTTAAGTTTTGATAACATTAAACCAACATCTATAGGTGGTAAATCTTTAATGTTTGCACCTCTGAAAGTCGGTGCATACATAATAACTTTTTCTTTTTTTGTAATACCAAGTTTTGTTTTAATCTCTTCTTTAAGATTTTCATCTTTCAAAAACATAAGGTCATTACGTGGTGTTCCACTGTTAAGGACTTCCCCTTTATACCAAAATTTACTTTTTAAAAGTCTTGTTGAGTACTCATTTCCACTTATCATTAAGTCACAATCTTTTGAATCTGACTTTGCATTCAATAAATATGATTTAGTCAATATGTTTTCAACATCTTGTTCTATTTTTTTGAGAGCCGTTCCATGCCATGTTTGAATGTATTTTTGTTTTCTTTTTAGCTTAAATAAGAATAGTTTACGATAATTCGTTATTACTATTTTGCTTCTTGCGAGTATGTATGATGCTTTAATTGAATATTTTTTTACAAATTCATTATTTTGGTTATCAATATGTTGAATTTTGTCATTTGACATAATCCAATATAGTTTATACTCTTTTTTACTTTTTTTAAATTCTTTGTAGATATATTTGGGATTATCAGATAATCCGCTATCTAAAGAAAAGAATACAATCTGATTCTTTTTGATTGGTAGTATTTTACAAATGTAAAAGAATAGTGTTGCAATAAATACTTGTATTGTTTTTTTCATAATATCACCAAATTATCTCAAATCTTTAAATTCTTTTCTACCTTTCATCATTAACTTCAATGATTGAAAAATTGTAAAGTCTTTTTTGTATAGTTTATGTTTTCTTACCGCATATTGGATAATTAGTGGTAAGTAATATAGTGTAGACATTTTGTAAAACATAGCACCCTTTGTTATAAACAATTTCTCATCAAATCCATTAAACCAAGTAGATTCATCATGTGAAACATTTGCAATAGGTATTTCGCAGTATTTTACTTTTAATCCTTTTTTTAATGCTTCGATTAATAATAGGTTTTCTTCACCGCAAGTGAATTTACCTGATCCAGCTCCAAAGTTCTCATTAAACTTGATATTATGTTTTATGAAGCTATTACGTTTAAATGTTAATTGGAATGAAGCTAATTTCATTGAGTTAAGATATCCTACTTTTGATTTGTTCAATTTGTTTGTTGGGCGTTCTTCATTATCACTCAATACATCAAAAGCGATGATATCACAATCTAAGCATTCCTCATGTGCTTTGGAAATTATATTTCCATACCCATTTATATATGATAAGTCATCATCTGCGATTACGCAGATGTCTGCATCCGAGTTTTTAATTGCCAAATTCCTACTTTTACTTAATCCTCTGTCTTTGGTTGAGATGAAATGAATCTTGCTTTTTTCAATTTCAATCGTCTCATGTTTTTCAATATCAGTTTGATTAATAATTACTGCGTCACCTTCTAAATTCATTTTGCCAATTAGATCATGATTCTTTTGATTCATAGTAGAAACTAAAACTTGAACTCTCATTTAACCACTCCTATATTTTTTCATTGCATAGTATCCCCATACTAATATTAAGGAAATTGATTTTATAAATCCTAGTTTTTGGTTTTTACGATAGATATTCCATGTCCATTTAATTACTTTTAATTTATTTGATGAAACCGAGTTTGATACTAATCGGTACTTTGCTAATTTCTCATTTAATAAATATGCTTTATCGACATCATTTTTTAATATTGTTAACCAAGTAGCGTAGTCTTCATGTCCAATTGCGGGCATTAAATTCTTCTTCATTATATCAGTTTTAATCATAATCGTTAAGCATCCAATGAAATTAGATTTCAATAGTGTCTTATAATCAACTTCATGTTTATTTGTGATTATTTCCTTAACATATTTTCCATCTTCATCTATTACATTATAATTCGTATAAGTGAAGTCATACTTCTTTTCTTGCATAAATGCTACTTGTTTTTCTAGTTTTGATTTTTCCCATAAATCATCACTGTCTAAGAATGCGATATATTCTCCTGTTGCTGCTTTAATTGCTTCGTTTCGAGCGTTAGCTACTTTTTTGTTTTTATTTAAGAATATAGGTTTTATTCTTTTGTCTTCAAAAGAATTTATTACCTCTTTTGTCTTATCATTTGAGCAATCATCAACAATTATCATTTCCCAATTATTATATGTTTGATTTAATACAGATAGAATTGTATCTGCAATTGTTTTCTCTGCGTTATACGCAGGTGTTACAATTGAAACCATTGGTGTCATTAAATCACCTCACTTTATTTTTCAAAAATCCTTACTAATGAAGGTTCCTCTGAACTTTCAAGCAAGAATAAGTTATTGAATTTAAGGACTTCTTCAAAATCAGAAGATTCATCAATTCCTTCTGTGCTTTTTCTATCAAATATTGCTCGTATTGTATCAAGTAATATTAAAAAATCTTGGAACATACTATAATTTCGAATGTAATATAAATCAAATCTTAATTTATCTTCAAAGTTGGTATTGTACTTCCCTAATGCTTGAGCAAGTCCTGTTGCTCCAGCTTTTACTACCATACGGTATTTATAGTCAGGATTTTCTTTAATGAATTGTTCCACAAAGAATTGTCTTTCTGGTCTTGGACCAACAATTGACATATCACCTTTTAAGATATTGAAAAATTGTGGTAATTCGTCAATTCTCAATTTTCTCATAATATTTCCAAATTTAGTTATTCTTGGATCATTTTCAGAAGCAAGTACTGGCCCTGTATTTTCCTCTGCAGTTACAATCATTGTTCTAAATTTTATTAAAGTAAATTTTCGATTGTGAATTGTCAATCGTTCTTGTTTGAAAAAGATTGGTCCCTTGTCCTGTCTATATATCAGCATTGCAAAAACAATCATTATTGGTGCAGTTAACACTACTCCAATTAAAGAGATAAATATATCTAATGTTCTTTTAGCTAATCTGTTTTCGAACGACATTTCCAACCCATCAACTTCGTAAGCTAATACATCACCAATTTGAGTTATTCTTGCATTTTTAATTGCTATTTCGTAAATCTTTGGGATTAAGAAAAACTTCTTATTTTGGCCAATACAATATTGAATGATTGAATTTTTCTTTTCCTCGTTCAATTTCGGAGTCATATAAACCATTTCAACTTTATCAATATACTTATATATTGTAATTAGTTGATCAGATTCAGAATCCGACTCATAAATAAGATATTTGATTTTTATGTATGAATTCGAAAGTAATAGTTTAGTTGCTAGTAACTGGACGCCTTCTTTATCACCAATCAAAATAACATTTTTTATATTGACACGCTTATAAATATAATAAAATATATATTTAAATATACCTAGATAAATAAGTTGTATAAAAAAGCTATAAAAAAACGTAAGCTTTGAAAATGTAAATCCAGAGATAATGAATGGTAAAAATACTAATGTTATTTCTGTCATAAGTAATGCTAGAAAGATTCTCGGCATTACTTTTCTAAAAGAGTTTTTAGTTATTGATGTTTTGTATACTCTAAAAAATGTTACGATCAAAAATAATTGAAGTAGATTCGTAAGTATTAGGTCTCTGAAGAAATCGAATGTGCTTTCAATTGTAGTGACGTCAATTTCTCCTCTAAAATACAATACTGTAACCATACCTAAAAATGCCAACGCCACATCTATTGCTAGCTCTATTGTTTGGACTAATTTGCTTTCCCAATTAAAACTTTTTGTTTTCATAAAATATCACCCATTTTTTTCTATAATGAAATGTGGTTATTCATTTACAGAATAACCACATTGGCTATTTATCCCAGTCTTGCTTAAATAAAACGATAACTACACCGACTCCAGCTCCTAGTATTAACCCTGCTGCACTGAATAACAAGATACTTACACTTGATTCATATTGTGGGTTGCTTAGTTGCTTTATAATTTTACCGGTTGAAATTGCATTATATTCTAATAGTAATGTATTAGCATCTTTTAGGAATAAAGCTGTTTTTGTATTTGATATATCTATTAGTGCCTCAACTTTTTCTTTTTCGATTGTTTGTGTTGCTTGAGAAATTGTAAAATTTAAATCTGTTCCATCTAGTTTTGAAATTAGTGATTCTGTATAAATGATATCATTTTCCAATTCTGATTTTTCTTCTTGAAGTACTAATATGTTCTCTATCAATGTACTATAGTAAGAATCTATTTCTAATAATTCAGTAGAATCAACACCAGGTATTAAAATTGATATTAAACTACCTTCGTAATTAGCTAGTAAAAGATAAATATCAGTTTCTTGTGATAATATTTTATCTAATCGTAATTGATTTTCTTCTATCTCAAGTGAATACTTATCGATTAAATAATCTACATCTTTTGTTAAACTATACATTTTTGTACGAGAACCTATTTGATTAATTTCAACATCATATAATAATTGAATTTTAATTAATATATCATTGAAGCCAATATTTAAAGATGGGGATACGAATTTAGTACCCGTTAGCAGTTTTGTTTCCATTGCGCTTGTGATTAAATCAGCTTGCTTACTTAGCACTTCATAAGACTCTCCATAATCTAATAAATCAAAATCAATTCCTGTATAATCAAGAATGATTGCTTGATTAATATATTTTCTTTCGAAATCTGTGCTAAAGATACTAACAATATTATTCATTAGTGTTTCACCTTGTGATACACTAATCCCTAATTCACCTGTGTTAATTGTTAGTTTATAGTTTGTTGCGTAGTAAAGTAGAGGATCTCCATCCTTTAACGATTGTTCCAACAGTTGTAATGTGTCTGTAGGAATAATAGGTTTAATGTATAAACTTCTACTTAATTCTGCAGCGTCTAAAACAAATCCTGATTCAGATATTGCTTCTGATAATACAGATGATTCTATCATTTCGTTATAGTTAAAATCATAACCATTTGGATATTCACCTTTACTAATTCCATCCCACTGCATTGTTACAATTGTTGATACTTGTGAAGTAGTTCTATCGTAAACCAAAGACCCTACTGCAACAAATATAGTTAATGCAACAGATATTATAATTATTAAATACTTACCTTTCCAAATTACTTTGAATAATTCATTTAAACTTGTTTCTCTATTTTTCATAATTATACCTCCTCAAATTCCAAATAATAATTCGATGTATCATTAAATATTATATAGCATATATATATATAACACAATTTTTCTTTTTCACTTTCAAACATGAGAGTTTTAGAAGAATTAAATCTAAAATTCAATACATAGTAAAACTAGAGGTAAATTCTTTCATGTATAATTACAACTATGAAAGACTCAACACTTCGTATCCTGAACTCAAACTAGGATCTTCGTATAAAACAATGTAATGTGGCATATAGAAATTTAAGTGTATTGACTTTAAAGATGCTATACAGAAGACTGATACCAACAAATGCTGAGATTAACAAGTATCCCGCAATTACGAGTAATATCCAAGAGGTAAATACTGTTGCAAGTAGCACAGTCATAATCCCAATAATGAATCTAGTATATGTATCTAGTTTTCCAATGTTTTTCTTCATACTTATCTCCCTTCCTGAAAGTAATTAAATATTTTATTACTTTCTTCAGTTGTTTGCGAACATAATGTACAAGAGATATCTCTAACACTTATGTAATGAAAATAAATTCTAGTCATAATATCTTTTCTATCTATATTATCTTTGTTTTGTGAAATCATTTTTATCATTGAGCCATAAAAAAATCTCTAAAATATACTTAGAGTCACTAGTTATAAAATATTGTTAGATATACAAAATATCTATTTCCAGTATTATAACACAGCCGGCTTTGAATTATCATTAGCCCTGTGACTTTGCTTATACACGTTTCCATGTAGTTGCCCCTTAACATTTTGATTTAAATTACAAGTCGAATTATACACCTAATATGTTTAAGAATCAAACTATAAACAAAAATAAAAAGTGAAAAATAAAACATTCTAAAAAACACAATAAGATATTCAAGCAAAATACTTGAATATCTAAATATAAATGATAAAATATAAGTGTCAATAATAAAAATAATTAAAATAATTAATGAGAGGTGACTAATATGTTAAATGAACTAAAACCAACTGAAAGAGTACAAGATTATTTACTAGAAGATAAAATTGCAATTGTTAAATTTGCTACTACTACTTGTCCACCATGTAAAATGCTAAAACCTATATTTGAAAAACTTGCAGTAAACGAAGATTTAGAAGATGTAGTATTTATTGCAGCTGATGCTAATGAGCATCCACAAGCTTCTGAATACGGTGTATCAAGTGTTCCAACTATCCTTTTCTTTAAAGGAAAAGAGGTTATAGGACAAAACGTCGGTTTTGTACCAGAACAACCACTACATGATTTTCTTACTAAGCTTAAAAATGGTGAAATGCCACAATAATTTAAACGAGTTCACGCTGAAAAGTGTGAACTCGTTTTTATTTTAATTAAATTGTTATTTGTACTAAAATACATTTAATTATAAGTCAATAGACAAACTTTCATTTCTTTGATATAATTTAGTGTTGCAAAAATTTAAACACGGCGTATATCAGGAGGTTGCAATATGACATTTGGAAAGTTTTTTGGACATGATATCGACTTTAGCAAGTCTGCACAAATGTGGACATATCATCATCTAATACTCTTCTTATTTGCTGTTGGAGCTATCGTACTAACATTTAATGTTTCAAAAAAAATTAAAGCAGGTTCTAAAGAACAACTAATAAAAAAGATTTTTATAGGTTTACTAGTATTTTTAGAGTTAACCTATCACATTCATAATTGGACTTATCCAAGGTTTAGCCTACCTTTACATGTTTGTAGTTTTGCAGTAATATTTTCTATTGCTCTTCTTCTTACCAATAGTAAACGAATATGGGAATATGCTTTCTTCTATGGAGTCATCGGAGGAATAATGGCACTTACTTTCCCAAATAGCTATGGATATACTTTCTATAACTTTAGATATTATCACTTTATACTAATACACTGTGTTATTATCTCTGTACCATTATACTATTATATAGCTTATGGATATAGAGTAAGTTATAAAACGACACTTAGAATATTTAGAGATAGTTTTATTTTTGGAGTAATCATCTATTTCTTAAATGGATTATTTGGAACAAACTATTGGTTTATCGGATATATACCTGACAATGTAGCAGGTACATTCAAAGACTTTAATTTTTATATTTTATTCTTTATATTCTTGGTATTCCTGACAATGAATATTTTATATTTCGTTTCAAACTTCAAAGAAATTAAACAAAGATGGACTAAATAGTCCATTTTTTTATGGTATAAACTAGGAAAGAACCGCATCTCTGCGGTTCTTAAGGAAGGGGATGTGCGAATAAATAAATTTATTCGCCATGCTATGTAAGGGATAAGTGTAGCATTTCTGCTACAAATATATTATACTACAACATTGTTTGAATATCAAATCAAAATGCTCATAAATATTAAAAGCGAGTCCCTCGGGGGGACTCGCTAAGTTGTTAATTAATACTTAGGTATCTCTGGAAGTTGTTCTACATATACATCTGATTCAGAGAACAAGAATATAATAATCATTTTTGACATATGGAAATTTTCTTGGTTAACACCATCTAGTAATGCTTGGTATTGAGCTGCAGAAGGCATGTCCCCATTTAATATATCATCTAAATAACTAAGTGATATTGGTTGATCAAATACAAGAGATCCATCTGCCCAATATAATGTAAGTGATATTGTTGGTAAAGAGGAAGTTCCTCCAACTGTAATAAGTGATTTTACTTCATCAAATGCTAAACTAACATCCACATATCCCTCATAAGTATCAAGAGCATGATTTCCAAGTGCGAAATCTAAAGGATTTTCTGTATAAAATTCTAATGCATCTTTCACAATTTCATAAGCCATATCGTTAAGATATACTTGTGCAAAATCTTCAGCTACTTCATTAACACTACTTACCTCAGTTGGAACTGTAACAGTTGTATTTTCATCCATTGATATAATAACAGATAAATCATTTACAATTGCTTCATTTTCATCATCAAATGCAAGTAATGAATTCACTAAACTTGTGAAATCAATAGTCATTTCCATTTCACTTTGATCTAATGGATTAAATAAAGCTTCCATTTCAACATTTCCTAATTCACCTAAATCTTGAATAATCTCTAAATATTCTGTAAAGTCTTCACATTCTTCACCAACAGGACAATTTAAATGTTGTACATATGGTAAATCAAATGTTTCGAATCCTTCTAAGAATAAATATGCATCCGCCATTACATCAACAAATAGTTGTGATGTTTCACTACCATTTAGTGTAATTGTAGTTAATATTTCATTGTTAGGTGTTTGAGCCAAATCTAATGTTACTATTTCATTTTCCAAGTAATAAGGTAATGAAACATAATCTTCAAACATACTTATATTGTCTAGTGCATAGTTTACATCATCGATATACAGCATGTATGGTTCTAATTCAAGTACACTTCCACTAAACGACATTAAGATACTAGCAGTTTCTGGAGCTGTTAAAGCTAAATCTACTAGATATAAATCAAATGCATCTTGTCCCTCGTAGACTGTGTCTGCGAGTAACTCTACATCTATTTCTTCTAGATAGAATGCATCGTAATCAAGTTCATCCATTGCTGATTTGAATAAATCAAAATCAAATCCAGGAATTTCATAAAGTCCCATTAATTCTTCTTCTGGTTGATTTAAGAATAACATAACCATGAAGTGATCTAATTCATCATCTACATATGCATCATACATATCTGATAAATCAACATCTCCTTCTTCCATTTCTGCATCAGCAATAATATCAAGTAATGTTGAAATCTCAGCAGTATTTAAATCATTTAGTAATGCTTCTGTTCCATTTGCTTGAATATATGCAATTCTAGCAGCAGTATTAAATCCAATTGCATCAAGTTCAACTTGATATTCTTCAAGTAATAATACTACTTCTGGAACTAAATGAACCATATCTAAATCTAAAATAAGAGTTTCATAATCAATACTATCAATAGCAAGTTGTACTGCATCATAATCAGCATCAACAATGTTTTGAACGATTGATCCTAAGTCTATTCCATAACTTGATAATAAACCAACGCCAAGTTCTAATTCCATTTCATCTTGTAAATCATAGAAGAATGAATTTCCATATTCTAAGAAGAAAATATCGAAAAGCATATCTTTCATTACTTCAATTTCTATCAAGTTAGCTAATGTATCATCAAATCTAAACATTAACCAATCTTCAGTCATACCCACTGTATCTAAAGCATCCAGTACTTCTGGAGTGTCTTCAGCAAGTTTTGCTTTTATATCCGCTACATTAAGATAAACAATTACTCCAGTATCAACTTCTTGATAAATAACTTCTGAGTACATCGTTTCTCCATCAGTGTTAACAGTGATTAGTCTATGCATCAATGTTCCTGTTTCTAAATATTGA
>Ga0208647_1000356_pt1 | contig 14426 bp, 27 predicted proteins | sample AntAceMetag02UKA_FD_184765 | JGI IMG/M metagenome (GOLD analysis project Ga0208647, IMG submission 184765) | Saline lake microbial communities from Ace Lake, Antarctica - Antarctic Ace Lake Metagenome 02UKA (SPAdes) (version 2) | ecosystem: Environmental > Aquatic > Non-marine Saline and... | reverse complement strand
ATTGTTACCGATACGCCCTTAGGTGGTAATATTACCCAATCTTTATCATTATTAAAAACAGTTTCTCCACGGTCAGATAAAATTTTGGGTGTTCTATCACCCTTTGTAATTGTATACTCTTCTTCACACGTCTTCCCCAAATCTGCAGTTCTACAACATCTTTCACCATACTTTGCTTTTGCTAGTGCTTCATATACATCCACTTTAATCTCCTTGTTTTGCGGATGTCCGAATTCATATGGTTGTATTTGTTGCGTATGCTTAGGTATATTAAATATTTTTGAGTGAATTGGATTTTCTATACATATTTTCGGTATGTTTGCATTAATAAGCTTCATAAACAATTTCTTTCCTGTTTTACCAAGTTCAAGCCGTCCATTGTCAAGAATGCCTTTTGGATATAAAAACCTAGCCCCTGCATTTGATATGTATGTGCATGGTGGAAAAGCTATCATCATGTCCCACCCATCATCAACATGTTTCAAAACATCATCTTTTATATGCCATTCAGGATGCCCGCCAGAGCAATCAATTATGTCACAACTAAAAGCTTCGTGACCTTTTGCCCTAAAAGCTTTACAAACAATTTGGCTTTCCTCACATGCTACTAATATTTTCATACCAAATCTTTTCTATTTTCTTGTTCCAGGTTTTTTGCAACATTTAAAATTACAGGACCGGCTTCGACTGGTTCGGGTTTTTGTTCTAATCCATCGAAAAAATCAGGCTTTTCAACTTTCTTTGACAATCTCCGCTCAAGTTCATCTACATTATCAGGTGTGTAAAAAGGATAATGCTCAATCCGACTTCTGCAATTACCACATCTCCATGTGTAATTATTACCGTTGCTTTGCTTAGTATGGACAAGTCCTGCAATACAGTCTTCACACTCAATCCCGTTCCAAACAGGCTTGCCGTCAAAGTTCAATTTCTTTTTCGCTTCTGTTACGGCGCTTGCGATATGTTCACGGTTTATCTTTGGCGGCGGATTCATTATCATACATTCAAAAGCCTTTTCCATAACTTCTGAAGTTTCCTTTTCGAACTCTTCGTAAAAGAATCTAAAAGAAGAGTCTTTTGCGTTTAATCCGGTTAGGTGCTTCATTCTGATAAAAAGGTCACTAAATGTTTGCTCTGAAATTCCCATCACACACCTATCTTTTTAACTAAATTATCGGTTAATTCTTTAAGTCTCTGGCTTCCTATCTCTTTCCGTTCTTCTCTTTTTTCTGTGACTTCATAAGCCCGGCAAAAATCCTTCTGTTTAAAAGTCAACTTATCGCGGTCAAGTAGTCCGATTGCTTCTATGCCACCTACTGATCTGATTGCGTTGGTGGTGGCTGTGTCGAATTTACAGTTACGGATACCTTTACTGCTGATCTGTTTTAAGACATATTGCCAAACTTCCAAAGCGTTGTCTTCTTTACTACCCTCAATTAATTCTTTAAAAACATGAAGGCGCGGGAAATACTTCTCAAACATTAGCTTCTCAAATGCCATAAATATCTGTTCGTCCTCATATCTGTCAAGTGCCATCATATAAAGCTGTTGTGTGTTGTCTGATAGTTCCTCTTTGAAATACTCTGCTAACAGATTAAGCCTTTTTAATATTTCCTTCTTATCTGTCATTCTATACCCATCCTCTCCATAACTTTTTGTGCATTAGCAAGATTTTTTTCGGTTATTGTTTCTTGTTTTGATTGTTTTGTTTTTGATTTTTCATTTAATTTATCAACCACCCATGATCTTATAGCTCCGGCATCAGATGCATATATTTTACCCTTTGACTCTTTATAGGCATCTAAAGTTTCAATGGCTTTATCCATCAATTCTTTGCTACCATTAAAATATTTATCTTTTATTTTATGATATTCTTTTTCTGTGAGATATACTTTTTCAGCATATTTAATCTTTAAAGGTTTAACTTTAATTACAGCTTTATTTACAGTAGCATTTACACTTGTATTTGCAGTTACAGTGTTTGCTACCCTTTTTGCTTTAGCAAATTGTGTCTTTTTACCGCCCTTTGATCCTGCTTCTGACCTGATTATTGACAGATTATTATCTTTAATCATTCTCTTTTGTGTTATTTTATTATTTTTAACATCTAGCTGAACAACATCTTCATCAATTAATTCTGTTAATGCATCATAAATAATCTGTAAAGAAAAGTGCATGTGTTTTTGTATTTTTAAAGCAAAATTTTCTATTTGGTCGCTTGTTTGCTTGTTCTTTTGCTTTAGCAAAATAGTACCATATTCCCTAGACTTATGCATAGCACACATAATATAGACATAAACACCCAAAGAAGATGCAGAACATTCTTTTAACTTTTCATCTGTAAGCCAGTCTTTAACCATTAATGGTATATATGGTTGATCTCGTAAAGCCATTACTCAACCTCAGTTTTTTTTAATTCTTTAACAGCACTAAAAATTGCCAATGACAATTTATTTGCACACCTTATACATATTTCAAATTTAAAACCATCTACTCCTAATTCTGAAAAATCTATTTCAATATTCTTAATGATGTTATCTGTCTCATATACAACAACATCCCAAAGACCTTTTTTACCTTTTCTTGAAGGAGTACTATTTGCAACCTTAACTATATCACTTTTTTGATTACTTTTTATCTCTGTCTTGCATAAATCACATACATCTACTTTATAGCTTGACATATTACCTCCAATAAAAAAGGCAGATAAAACAAAAGCTAATCAGCACAGTCACGGTATGCCAAAAAGCTTTTGTTAAATCTACCTATTATTAATTTCATTTCTAGTTCCCCGTGACGGAATGTTAAATATAAATACAATTATAGTCCTTTTATTCATTATGCCAAGAAATTCTTTTTAATTCACGATTAGCAAACCAAATAATTTTGTTCAGTTCATATTCAGGTTTATTTTTAGTGCCTAACCGGTAACAGGCTTTAAAAATATTGCCTATGGAAAAATTCATGTTCCGGTGTTCGATTAGGTCTTGCAATTCTTTTGCGTCTTTGGGGAGTGAGTATTGTGATGGTGTACTGCCGCCGGTCATATGTTTTCCTTTTTTATAATGCACTAACTATTATTTATGTGCCTTGTGAATGATATTTTATTCATTACCCCATGCAAGCAAGTCTTTAAGATTATTAAATATCGGGATATCAATTTCTTTTGCTCTTTTAATTTCTTTAGGAACGCCAACCTTACTACCTTCCCATCCCGGTACCAGGAACACAGCATCTGAAACTTCTAACCACGCCATAGAATGGTTGTGAAACTTTTCAACAGAAAAATCAAAATCCGGGTTGTCTATTACATATGATTTATCATGCCAAGGGCAAAAGGGAGAAAAACCTCTTCTGAAAAGCAAAGCACACATCTTTTCACCCTTGCCGATATTTTTCAAAACATCTAAAACGTTGTCTGCACTATATTTTCCGGCCACATAAACTCTTTTCATATTGTTATCCGATCTATTCCCTGGATGTCACCATCCCGAAATCTAGCTACCGCAAAGCCTAAAGAAATCGGGCTGTATCCGGCAACCTCTGAATATGATGTAACGCCATTTTCGAATAGTTTATAAAATGCACCGGTGTTGACATACCATCTATGGTCAGGGTGTATATATTCTGTTTTTGGTGCACCTGTACGCCTATTAGTATAATTCTGATGTATAGACCCTCTTGAGTCGCTTAAATACAAAGTCTGTTCAGGTTCACACACTAATAATTTGTGGCTATGACCCATAGAATGAATAAGGCAATCTCCCCAAATATCTTTGAGTAATCTTTTTAAGATCAGTTCCATGTTTGCAACGCGTCTTTTTATGTCATCGGCGGTTGATGTTATTGTCCGGCTGCCGTGAATACAATGATGTTTGAAAAGAAACTCGCCCTTTTTTGTTTCGTATGTAATCTTTGCCGACCATGTGCCAAAAGGAACACCAAGTTCTTCACATATATCGCTTGTTATATCACCAAAGCTTCTTAATTTGCGGGGGTGATTTCCGTCAAGAATACACACAATATGTTTTTTAAACTTTTCCCTGTTTTTAATTGCCTGTTTAATCTGTTTTGTTATGTTCAGGCTTGTTGTTGTTGAGTCATAACGTGGATCATCGGTACAGATTGCTTCTATAATGTCGCCGTGATCAACAGCAAAATTACAGTTAGGTTTTAAGTCACAATATGGACTCATAATCATATCAACCAGTTTATTCCATCCGTCTTTATGCCGCAAAACAGACCCTTCGTGATCATCACCATAAAGAAATAAATTAAAATCCATCGGCACTTTCTGTTTAATTAATTTCATAAATTATCCTTTAGCTATAATATTTTTTGTGAATACCTGCTGAACAATTAGAACAATGCGAATTGTTACCGTCTGACTCAGGGTTTTTCATAACTCCGCATTTTGGACATCGGCCCTCGTCCTTAAACTTTGCCCTCCTATCTGAGTGATATTTTTTTCTTTTTTCAACATTATTTAGTTGTGATTTTTTAGCGGATTTTATGTTTTGTAACCAATGATCTACACAATAAGACTTTCCTTTTATCGCATCTTGTCCGCAATAAATACACAGTCCTTTTTCTCGCCTTTCCTTTCTAATTTTCTGTTGGTTTTCCAGTTGTGTCATTTTGATAGCTTTTTCAATGCTTCGGTGAATAAATAAGTATGATAGTATGTAAGGACTTCTTCTGTTTCATCATTTATTTCAATTCCACGATTAGTGAGGATTGAATATGCACAGTGTAATATCTCGTGATTTAGAACACCAATTTTGTGTGGGGTCATTGTAAAAGACTTAAGCCATAAAAAATACATTATCCCGGATTCTACCTCAAAACTTAAAAAGTTACCCTCTGCACCTGGAATTACAGGAACAACAGCGTTGTATTTTTTTTCAACATATTTATCAAAATATTCATTTGAGCAATTTGCGATAACTTGAACAAAAGCCATAAAAATGTTATCTTTAATTGTGAAGTGTTTGATTTTTTTCATTTAGTCGAATAATCCCTTCTGAACTTTCATGTCATCTTTATAGTTTGCAACATTTTTGACGGCCTGATTAAAGTATGATTTTTTAAGCTCAACCCCTATTCCTTTTCTGCCATTAATAAGTGGCCCGTATACTTCCGAACCAACACCCATAAACGGGGTAAAGACAACCTCACCCGGATTTGATCTTAATACCACCACCCTATTAATAACATCAAGCTGTAAAGGATGTACGTGCTTTTCGTCGTCTTCTGATCTAGCTTCTTTGAATTTTAAAACATTATCAATTCTTATATCATCCCAAAAAGAACTGGCATACTGCCTCCAAATCCAATGACTATACCTGTTTTCTGTTTGCTTACCATCATAACCCTTATACCTTAACAGTTCTTTAGGTATTTCCCTTTCACCAAAATAACCATCAAACCCCGTTGGATGTCCTACGGGTATTTCATTATCACCTTTTTTTCTGAAAATTAAAAGATAATCAGCAGAAGCAACACCGCAATAAATTGAATCATTTACAGATGTCATGTGAGCAAGGTTTTTTTGCATTGTTCTATTTCTTACCGCAAGCGGCTCTTTCCATATACAGTGCCTTGCAATATAATCAAAACCCTCTTTTTTATGAAGTCTTATTATGTCACCAGGAAAGTCTCTTAAACAGTCCGACCCTGAATTACCAGAAGGAACGTCCATACAATGAACAGCGGAACACCGGCCATTTTTGGTAATTCTATTTAATTCTTTTACTACATAACCATAGTGTTTAAAAAAGTCATCATAATTGTCAGCGTTTGAAAGATCCCTTTCGCTGCTACTGTAATGATATAACCCGCCAAAAGGAGGGCTATAAACAGAAAGGTCAATTAAATTATCCTTCATATCTTGCATCACTTCTATACAGTCACCGTGATACAAAGCGTAGTTGTCTTTTATTATTTGATCTATAACCATTCTGGGACCTCAATTCTATTGTCAAAGTTTTGAATATTTCTAATGTCTAAAGAGTTTTTCATTTCTATAACAAGTTTATCCATCATTTCTTCTGCCTGTGTTTTTTTCCTTTCAAGATTAGATATTATGTTTTCATCACCCTGTGTATAAACAAGATCAACATTAACTTTTCTTTTTTGTCCGAACCTATAACAACGCCTTATACATTGATAATATTGTTCATAGCTGTGAGAAGGAAAGTATGTCATATGATTACAATGTTGCCAGTTTAAACCAAAAGCCCCGATCTTTGGTTTTATTATTAAAACCCTGACTTTTCCATCTGAAAAAGCTATTAACTTTTCTTCTTTTTTATCATCATTATCTTTACCACTAACCTGTATTGAATCCGGTATAATCTTTTCTAAAAGATCACCTTCGCGATTAAGATTACACCACACCACAGAGAAGTCTTTTGAATTATTAACAAGTTCAGCGGCTTTATTACACCTATCATCTACCGTTGCAGAGCGTTCTTCTCTTTGCTCTTTTAGTCCAACAGCCGGGAAAGAAAACAACATCCCATTGTTGCGGCCCTTAACCTTTAAGTTAATATGATTTTCTGTTAGTTCTGGCAGGATAAAACCGTTATCCTCAAATCCTAAATCAGATGGATACCGTATTGATCTTGACCAACTTGTTATCCATTTCCAAAAAGACTTGTCGGCATGACCTTTAAGTCTCCATTTTGTGGCTTCTACAAAACGCCCACGTCTATTAGTTGCACAATTATTTTGATCATTTTTGAAAAACTTTCCAAGCATGTCCATATAACCCAAATATCCCAATGCTTCAGAACTAGTACCAAGCTCTACAAAATCATTAGGGGAAGGTGTCGCGGTGGCAAGTAAACGATACTTTATTTTTCGCATAAAAATATTAATCATGTTCTTTATTTTACCGTCAAAGTTTTTTAATATACTTGACTCGTCACAAATCACACCTTCAAAATCATTATAATCAAAATTATGTAATTGTTCATAATTGGTGATAGTGATTTTTCCATCAGGCCTTCCGGTCTTTGATCTTTTTGCTTCAACATTAAACTTTTCAGCTTCTTTAATCATCTGGATACTTACGGCAAGCGGAGTTATTAGCAGAACATTACCGTTTGTTTTTCTTACTATATTTTCAGCCCATACAAGCTCAATAGGACTTTTGCCAAGCCCACAATCAGCAAAGATGGCAGAACGGCCCTTTTTTAAGGACCATGCTAATAAATCTTTTTGAAAGTCGAAAAGAAAGTCAGGCATAAATAGATTTTCAAACCCGTTGTTTTCGCCTAATTGCGCTTTTTCAAATAAATAATCTTTATATTCCATCATAAACCTTATCTAATATACCAGATTAACAAAAATTATTTCCGCCAAAAAACGCCAACATCAACCGGATCATCTGCAATATCAATATAATAATCATATATTATATCCCTGTACTTTGATATTCTCCCCCCTCTACCGGCAATTTCCAGACTTACCACCGCCCCATTTAACCCCGTATTCTTAACAATATCTGTTTGTGTTATTCCATTATCCCGTAAAAGTCCAAGCCTTAGGGATGCTCCTGATAGTTTCGCCATAATATTCCTCCAAAGTTATTGTTTGGATTAATTATGGCATATTAATTTTTAAAATTCAAGTCTTTTTTTAAAATAGTAATAAAAACTTTTTTTATTTATTTTGAAAATAATTGCATTTTTATCTTGACAACTGTCATCTAAATGCTAATATAGTCATAAACAGTTAATCACCAACAGGGAGAAACAAAATGCCAAATGCAATTAATATAATCAATAATATTAAAAATGAAAAAACAGAATTTTTGGGCGTTACGGTTAATAAATATAATTATATTTATGAGATAAGAGCAAGATTGGTCGAGATGGGGGAGCTTGGAGAAATAAGCCCAGTTATTTTGTGGGAGGCCTTAAAAATAACAGCGGATGAAATGACAGAAAACGAAAAAGAAATTGAATTAAAATGCTATTGTAATTAACCACAATTTTTACGAAATTTATTAAATAGAAGGGGTTTAAAAATGCTTAAAATAACATTTGATGGTTGTTTGATAAACGCAGAGAAAGCTTTTGATATTTTGTGTTCAGAAGATGATTTTTGTTGTGAAATCAATTATAATGACTTTTCTGTCGCAATAATTGATTATGATGAACATTTTGAAGATGAAAACGATGTTAAAGAAATTCTCGAAGATGCCGGAATAACTAATTTTATGATAGTTAAAACTTTTTAAGGGGATAAAATGAGTTTAGAAAAGAAAATATTATTAGTCACGGTATTTGTAACAGCGGTAGTTTTTTGGGGAATTATGATTGTAAATATGAACGTGATCGAAAATAAAATCCGAACCGATTATAAAATAGTTGAGGTTGAATAATGGAATTGAGAATAAAAGCGTCTGATTATATTTATTATCCTGCTACCACAAACGGGGATGCAAGCCCACCAGAACCGGAAGATGTAGAAATAACCGGAATTGAAATTTATGATACTGAAAGGGATATTTCATTCCCGGCATTAAGCGGTAAAATGTTTAACTTTTTTATGAATAATTATGAGGAAGAGTTAAGAGAAGATGCACTTGAACAGGAACATTTAACAGAATAGGAGGAACAATGGATAACAAAGCAATAATGCCAATCAACGAAGTATTATATCAGATACAAGCAACACTTAAAGCTCCAAAAAACCAGTATAACAGCTTTGGAAAGTACAGTTATAGAAGCTGTGAAGATATCCTGGAAGCGGTTAAAAAAGAATTGCCTTATGGAACACACCTTAAAATAACTGATGAAATGATACAGCTTGGTGACAGGTATTATGTTCAGGCAACCGCTGTTTTGACAAGCGGAACTGAAAAATTGGCTGTGTCGGCTTGTGCAAGAGAACCCTTGACCCGTAAAGGCATGGATGAAGCACAGATAACCGGTGCGACAAGCTCATACGCCCGTAAATATGCTTTAAATGGATTATTTTGTATTGATGATACCAAAGACCCAGACTCAACAAACGGCAGCGAATCAAAAACAAAACCGGACAACAAACCAGAATCCAAATCTTATCCGAAATCAGATAAAAAAGCTACCGAACCGCAGATTAAGCTTTTAAGATCAAAGCTGAAATTTAAGGACCTTGACGACTCATATGTTATTGATCAACTCGGTGTTGATTGCCTGGAAAATACACCGATCGGAAAAGTAAATGATGCAATAAAATTAATTGATGATTATACGGGGGTATGATGGAAAAAGCGAAGAAGAAATCAAGGGCGCATACAAGATATATGAATAAAGCCGGAATAAGAGTTCCAGGTGTTACCACAATAACAGGCACAGAAGCAAAACCGGCACTTGTGAAATGGGCCAACAAGTTGGGGATAGAGGGCATAGATTCTAGCAAATACGTAGACGAACTCGCTAAAATCGGTACTCTGGCACACTATATGGCAGAATGTTTTATAACAGAAAAAGATCCTGATTTTAAAGATTATAGCCCTGATCAGATAGCGGTCGCAGAAACGTGCATGATAAAATTCTATGATTGGATTGAAAAGCATGATTTTGGTCTTATCGGGTCAGAGTTGCAACTTGTGTCCGAAAAGCATCAATATGGCGGCACCTGTGACATCTATTGCAAACTTGACGGCATCTATACCCTAATTGATCTAAAGACATCTAAGGGCCTATTCCCTGAGCATGGCACGCAAGTCTGTGCCTACGCTGAACTGTTAAAAGAGAACGGAATGATAGTTGATGAAATAAAGATTTTAAGAATAGGCAGAAGTGAAACAGAAGGTTTTGAGATAAAAGAGATTTTTAACCGTGAATTACAAATTGAGAAGTTTCTTGCCCTTAAAAGAGTTTATGATATCAACAAAATCTTAAGAAAAAAGTAATGAAAGCAAAATTTAACATTAAAAAAGTAAAGATGGAATTTATTAAAAAAGGCATAATCCGGTGTGAACTTTGCAATACAGACCGATGGTTGTCTTTTGCACACCGATTAAAAAGGCGGCATTATATAAATAAGGGTAATTTAATAAACGATTTTAATGAATTGTTGCTATTGTGCGTTCCTTGCCACGCCATGTTAGAAAAGGATAAAAACCTAACCGAAAAAACTTTTACTAGATTAAGGGGAAAAGACAATGGTACAAAGTGATTACACAACCGCAGACGAGTTAAAATTCGTCAAAGGAATGGGACTAAAGCCCAAAACAGAAACAGAAACCGCGGTAACAGAATTCAATGAAGTTTATAAACACCTGAGTAGAATAACAGGTGAAACCGTAACCCAAAAAACAAAAGTTGGATCTGCTAACAGTGTTTATTTGCGTGGAGACGTAAAAACACCAAACCTGTTAATAATAATACTGCAATTTGAACCCGAAAAACAATGCAAAATTGAGTATAAAAAAACAACTGTAATGGTACCGACAGCAACTTGTATGGTGGTTTTATGAGGGAAATTCTAATGCAAAAACAAGGCCCGAATTGGAAGCCATACGGAGAAAGTTCAATTCTGGAATCAAGAAATTATATTGATAACCAGGTGTGTCAATTTTTACTCAAAAAGGCCGGTGCTAAAAAGTTAAGAAGCATTGAGCAGCACGGTCTATATTGGGGTTGCATAACTTGTTTAATTCGGCACGAAATATATGGAATTACCTCAAAAAAAGCTATGGCAGAACTTGTGAAAATCAAAGCAGAACAGATTGACAGCATTATTATAGTCAACGGAAAACCGAACATAGTCACAAAATCTGAGTCGTTTGACAAAATGAACCACGCAGAATCAGTTGATTTTATGAATTCGGTTATTCCTGTTATGGCTGATATGTTAGGTGTTACAGAAGAACAATTAATCGAAAATTGGAAAGAAGTATAAACAATAGAAGGGATTAATGCCTATGATATAAAGCTTTTTACGATGTAAAAAAACTATTGCTCTTAAGCACAGCTAATAGTAAAGCCCTGAACCTAACGCAGTTCAGGGCTTTTTTTATTTATCTAACGCTTCGTCAATGTCAATTCCAAACATTTTACACAACCGCCGACAGACCACTATAAGCACCTTGTGATCGGGGTTGTTGAGTATAATAAGATAAAAAACTATACCTAAAATACCCTTTAATATTTCTGCTCTTTCCACTCGTTCTTCAGCCGTTAAAATTTCCATTATTGATTACTTTCCATTCTGGTTAGGATTCTTATTATTTCTTTTTCTGAATCGTTCATACGTTTGAGAAGCTGTTTTTCGGTCTTTAGAACTTGATCTTTTACCGCCATAACATCAGTAACAATTTTTTGGTGTTTTTTTACATACACAGCCTGAAAAGAATCGAAGCGGGTTTTATCAAGCTTGCACTCAATTTTTAGGTCCTGACTTAAAGCCTTTTCTGATAGTTGCGCGTCTGCCCTTAAAAATGAAGAACCGAAAGTTCCTAAAATCATTGTGCAAATTAAAATAGCCTGATACCAACTTAAATGTAAACCGCCTTTGTTTTCCATGTCAAACGCTCCAAACTAACAATCGAATTCATTAACAAGCTGTATGTGTGGCATATCTTTAAAAGACTTCCACAACCCGCCCCACTGTATATTATATCCAAGCTCACAAGCCGCCTGTAAAAAAGAACATGCTACCATTGACAATAAATCAGGTTTCCAACTTGCTTTTCCCGTATCAGGATCAATGGCAAAAAAATCTATTGCTTGACAAAATGTTTCGTCCCTTCTGATTTGATGTTTGCTTTTTTTTATTGTACCATCACATTTTGACCGACCTATTTTAAATAACTTGTTTTGTCTTTCTGTTGTTCGCGCTCCGCCGTCTGTTGGAATACCGAAATCAATCACCGTTATGTCGATTGCTAGCTGTGCAATTTGCTTTAATTTAGGGTCGCACCCGGACATATTTTTTATTGAGTTTTTAGATAGTTTAAACATAATTTATAATCTTTTTCACTTAATCCTCCTGTTATTCTGTTAGTTTTTTTATTTTGTTTATTTCCTCTGTCAATTTTATTCTGAATCCGAACAAAGCGAAAGTTGACATTTTCAAGCATTTATCGCCTATTTCATTTTCCATTAATGCGAAAAGCTGGGTGATATTTTTGTCGTACTCTTCACATTGTTCTTTTAAAGCTGTTTTTTCGATTGTTTCTGACATTATTTCTCCTTAAAAATTATTTATACCGCCTTCACAAATCCACTGCTAATGTATAATCTTTTCGGAACTCTTGTAGTGCCAAATAGTCCAGTAGGTAAACTCATCCATATACCACCTGAAAGATTAGTAGCTGAGCTAAGTAAAGAAAGTATCCCTGTGCTGTCTATGATAGCAATATTTGAACATGCCGTAAAACTTCCCCACCTTGAGCTTGTTGTTCCAATATCAACAGAAACTCCCGTCCCTTGTTTCATAATTCTAAAAGAAGTGCTACTTATATCTATTTTAGCAGTATCTGTGAATAAAATATCCCCACCTTCTGCAATATTAATATCACCACTAGCACCAATATTAATATCACCACTTGTAACATTGATACCACCAGTAACCGTCATACCAGAAGCCGCTGAAACAACTAAGCCTTCTTCTGTATCTATATTAATAGCACCACTAGAGGTTATGTTTATTGCACCCGCTGTAACATTTAACTCTGCATCTGCACTATTGATATTAATAGCACCAGAATCTCCCAACCAAGTTGTAACATTAAGATCACCAATAAGAGTGGTTGTTCCTGATACACCTAAAGTTCCTGTAATAGTAGCAGCACCACCAACGTTAAGTTCGCCACTACCTTCAATGGTAATACCTCCTGTGGTAACCGTAATGTCACCAGTTACAGTCTCACTGCCTGATATTGTAGAACTACCTGCAACATCCAGACTACCACCAGCACCAATAGTAACACCACCCGTAGTTACATTTATACCACCAGTAACAGTCATTCCGTTTGCTGCTGAAACAATCAAACCTTCTTCCGTGTTTACCGTAATAATGCCTGTACTTAAATCAAGCTGAAACTTGTTATTTGTAGCAGTTGGTTCGTCTCCCCAATCCGTGTTTCTAAATACACCTGCTGTTAGTGTACCTACATCAGCTGTTATAGAAGACAATCCCTCAGTTATATCAAGGTGAGTTGCTGTTATAGTATTAGTATCTATATTACCGCCAACGATAGTAGCATCTCCTATTAATGCACCAGTAATAGTACCATCTTCTATTAATGCACCAGTAATAGTACCACCAAGAATCTCACCACTAGTAATAGTTGCGTTCTGAATCTCATTTGCAGTTATAGTTTTAGCAAATATTTCCTGAGCTGTGATAGTATTAGCGGCTATATGCTCACCAGAGATTGTACCAAAGAATATATTGTCGCCCTTAATGGTGTTTGCACCTATGTGTTCTCCGGATAGTGTACCGAATTCTATTCTGTCACCTCTTATAGACTGTGAAGCAATTTCATTAGAGGTTATTGTCTCACCTGAGATTACTTGAGCTGTTATGGTATTAGCTGCTATGTGTTCACCTGAGATTGTACCAAAAAATATATTGTCTCCCTTAATAGTATTGGCACCTATGTGTTCTCCTGAAAGTGTACCAAATTCTATTCTGTCGCCTTTTATAGTACCCGCAGCAATTTCATTTGAGGTTATTGTTTCACCAGAGATATACTTTGCTTCTATAGTGTTTACGGCTATCCTGTCACCAGTTATTGTACCTACTGCAATCTCATTTGCTGTTATTGTTTCACCTGAGATAACGCTTGCCTCTATAGTGTTAACATGAATCCTGTCTCCGGTAATAGTACCGACTGCTATCTCGTTTGCGGTTATTGTTTCACCTGAAATAACGCTTGCCTCTATAGTATTAACATGTATTCTGTCACCAGTAATTGTACCTTACTGCAATCTCATTGGCAGTTATTGTTTCACCAGATATTTGTTGTGCAGTGATAGTATTGGTGGCTATTTCCTCAGAGGTTATTGTTCCAGATGAAATCTCATTAGCTGTTATTGTTCCACCAGATATTTGTTGTGCAGTGATAGTATTGGTGGCTATTTCCTCAGAGGTTATTGTTCCAGATGAAATCTCATTAGCTGTTATTGTTCCACCAGAGATGTTGTTGGCCGTTATGGTGTCAGTTGCTATTTGATTTGTTGTTATGGTTCCAGATAAAATTTCGTTAGCCGTGATAGTTTCCCCAGATATGTTACCAGCTTCGATAGTATTGACATGAATTTTATCCCCAGTAATAGTCCCAGCTGCAATTTCGTTAGCAGTGATTGACTCACCAGATATATTTGTTGCTGTAATTGTATTGGTAGCTATCTCGTTTGCGGTTATTGTTCCAGTTGCAATCTCGTTAGCTGTTATTGTACCTGAAAATATTTCACTAG
>Ga0208647_1000355_pt1 | contig 14448 bp, 16 predicted proteins | sample AntAceMetag02UKA_FD_184765 | JGI IMG/M metagenome (GOLD analysis project Ga0208647, IMG submission 184765) | Saline lake microbial communities from Ace Lake, Antarctica - Antarctic Ace Lake Metagenome 02UKA (SPAdes) (version 2) | ecosystem: Environmental > Aquatic > Non-marine Saline and... | reverse complement strand
TTTTTGTTTTGTTAATTAATTTAGAAGTACGACTTCAGCATTGGTAAAATTAAACGAATGCAGTGAGAGGTGCGATCTCAGTATTGGTAAAACAAAACAAATTACTAGAGATTACAATTTATCTTTATTCAGAGATCGGACCTCATTACACATATCAAGAAGTTGGACTTCAAAATACTCCAATCGATTGGAGTATTTTTAATTAAATGACGAAATGCTGGATCGCGTCGCTCTGTGGAGCTCGCGAAGACGGGAGAGGCTTTGTCTCGCTTGTTTGGTTTTTGAACTGCCGCGTCGAGAAATTTTTAAAAGAAAATTAGTCCAGTTAACTGGACTAATTTTCTTTTAAAAATTTCTCTCCTCGCAAAAACGAATCACTAAAGTGGTTCGAAATAATTTCAAATTTGAATGCAATTCGAGGAATTGAGAAAAAATTATTTGATTTTTTAGAAAGAGGTACGACCGCTTTAAGTCCTCCGACTTCAGTTTATTATCCTTCGATTTTTTGGCTAAGCTATAAGAGGTTCGACCTCAGTAATGGTTATACTATACAAATTACTAAAGGTTGCTGGTATACACGCTAAGAGGTCGGACCTCGTTTAGAAGTCGGAGGACATCTACTAAAGATTAAATATATACATGTTCAAAAGTTGGACATCGAAAAACTAAAAATTTTATTTCCTCGCAAAGACGGTTCGCTAGAAGCGAACCGTTAATTTATAATTTAAAATTTACCATTTATAATTTGAATATTTATTCTTATTTGCTCTGCAAATAAGAATAAATATTCTCAAGGGCTTTGATGCCATCGCCGACGGCAATATTATTTTGATGATATAGACAGTGAGTACAGTCTCCGGCAGCCCAAACGCCTTCCTGTGAAGTTTTTTGTGTCATAGGGTCTATTATTATTGCTCCATTTTCGTTTAAATTAACAAGGTTTTTTGCAAAGTCAGTAATTGGTTTTGATCCTATTTCTATAAAAATTCCTTCTGTAGCAATTTCTTTTTCTTCTTCGGTTTGGGTGTCTTTGTATGTAATAGATTTAACAAAGTCGTCACCTTTTACTTCTGTTAGTTGAGCATTTAAGATGAGATTAAAATTTTCTATTTTCGACATTTTTTGAACAGTAACTTCATCGGCTTTAAATTTGTCGGAACGATTGAGTAGGGTTACTGATTTTGTATAAGCTAGAAGTTGAGAGGCTGATTCAAAAGCAGCATTTCCTCCTCCAATGACAACTACATCTTTTTCAGAAAACATAGGACCATCACAGGTGGCACAATAAACAATTCCTTTATTTTCGTATTCCTGAGTTCCTGGAACTTTTATTTTCCTTCGTGAACTCCCTGTAGTAACCAATACAGTTTTAGCTGAGTAATCTCCTTGAGAAGTTTTTATTTGGAAGTTTTTTTCTATTTTTGAAATGGATTCTACTTTTTCATTTTTAATTTTTAAAGTGTCGCTAGCATAAGCTCGTAGATGTGTTTCTAAATTTTTTGCTAATTCTACTCCTGAGATTGAAACAGTTCCAATCCAGTTTTGAATTTCAGAAGAAACAATACTTTGACCTCCAAAAGATTCTGCTAAGACTAGTGTTTTTATTTTTTTTCTTGCAGCATAGACACCGGCTGCTATTCCAGCTGGTCCGCCACCAATTATTATTAAATCATACATATAAATAATATTATACCGCATGTTTAGTTTAGAAGGTAGTAAATTTTAAATTAAAATTATCTAGAAGTACGACTTCAAAATGAGTTTAACAAAACAAATTACTAAAGGTCAAAATTATACACGTTAAGAAGTCGGACTTCATTTACTGGATTGCTTCTCCAATACTTTGTTTTTTATAAAAAACAAAGTATTGGGTCGCAAAGACGAGTTATTGCTTTGCGACCATCCGCATTTTTAATATATATTACATAACCTGCCTGCCGGCAGGCAGGTATTTAATACCAATTAAAATAATCGACAAAATTAAAAACCCCACTTGGGGTTTTTAATTTTGTCGATTATTTTAATTTTGATCTTCGTAGAAAGGAAGGAATCGCATCCCAAGTATCGTCATCATCATCAGGTACATCTTCTAGAATTTTGGGTTTTTCTTCAGGTTTTTTTGGAATAGGTTTTTTTACTTCTTTTTTTGGATCAGGTTTTGATTCTTCTTTTTTCTCTTCCTCTTTTTTTATTCCTCCAAAAAATCCTGGTTTTTCCTCTTTAATTTCTTCTTTTTTAGGAGTTCGTTGGAATAAATTTCCTCCTCCTCCACTTGCTGTGTCTTTAAATCCTGTGGCAATAACTGTAATTTTAATTTCATTTTTCTTAAGTTTTTCAGTTTTTGAGGTTCCAAAGATTACTCTAGCATCAGGAGCTATTGATTCCGTTACTATTTTAGCAGCTTCTTGAATCTCATTTATAGTTAAGTCATCTCCTCCAGCTACTGAAAGTAATACTCCTTTAGCTCCAGCAATTGAAATATCTAATAGTGGAGAATTGATAGCTAGTTGAGCAGCTTCAGAAGCTCGATTTTCCCCAGTAGCTTTACCAATTCCCATAAGAGCTGATCCAGCATTTCCCATAATAGTCAAAATGTCAGCGAAGTCTACGTTAATTCTACCAGGAACAGTAATTAAATCAGAAATTCCTTCTACGGCTTCTTTTAATATTCTATCACTCATAGCAAAAGCATTATCCATAGTAGTTCCTTCAGGGGCAACACTTAATATTCTATCGTTTGGAATTACAATTAAAGCATCCACAGATTCCTTAAGTCTAGCCAATCCATCTTCTGCTATATCAGTTCTTTTAGCTCCTTCAAACATAAAAGGTTTAGTAACTACAGCAACTGTTAAGACTCCTAAATCCTTGGCTGCTTTTGCTATAACTGGGGCAGCACCTGTTCCTGTACCTCCGCCGAAACCAGCCGTAATAAAGACCATGTTGGCTCCTTTTAGAATATCTTGTATTTCTTCAGTTGTTTCTTCAGCTGCTCTTTTTCCTATATCAGGATTCATTCCAGCTCCTAGACCATTAGTAAGATTTTTACCAATATGGATTTTCTTTTTAGCCAGAGAGTGATGTAAATCTTGAGCATCTGTGTTTACTGCTATAAATTCAACACCTTGTACTTTAGATTTAATCATATAGTTAGTAGCATTTTTACCTGCTCCTCCTACTCCTATAATCTTTATTCTAGCAAAAGCTTCTACATCTGTGTTTATTTTTGGCATAATTTTAAATTAGTTAAAAGTTTCGAAAAATTTATTTTACAAATTTTTCTTGTTTTAATGTTCTGGTGTTTTAATATTTTAATGACTTTTTCTTATTATATATTAAAAAGAAATACAAAGCTATACTTTGTGATTTGACTGATTTTAAAAGTTTATACGAAAAATTGAGCCACCCATTTCTTAATTTGGGCAGGGAATTTTTTTACAAAATTTTTTGATTCTGAATCTTGATTGGTTGTCAGTCCCATTAAACACAATCCGTAGGCAACGGCCCAAGTTGAATCTTGAACTATACTTTTTGAGCCTCTTACAAAATTAACATTTGCTATTCGAGACGGTAAATTAAGTTGAGTTTCTGCTAGGTCTTTTATGGTTGCTATCCCTGATCCTCCTCCTGAAATAATAATACCGGCCGGTAATAGAGCGTTACGATTAATTTTTTTAAGATGAGCATCTATTAATTTAAATATATTTTCAAGTTGAATTTCCACTATCTCTTCTAATTTTTTTCTAGGATATATAGTTGAAGTAATGACTCCGTGTTTTATCTTTTCGGCTTCTTCTAAAGGAATTTTTAATTCTAGAGCAATATTGTTGGTTATGTTAGTAGATCCAACAGGAAAAACTTCTAAAGAGATAGGGATATTATTTTCAAAAACTATAATTGAAACTGTTTCTGCTCCTAGATTTGCCAAAACACACCCTGCTATTTTTTGAGTTTTAGTTAAAGTAACAAAAGAACCTGCTACTGGAGAAGAATGGATGTCTTCTATTTCTATGTCAGCTTCTTCTATGGATTGAATTAAATCGTGGAGGTGTTGTTGTAGGCTGGTTATATAAAGGACCTGGGATTCTAATTTATTTCCTTGCATTCCAATGGGATTTCCTAGTATTTTTTTGTTGTCTAATTTGTATTCTATTGGGATAGAGCTAATTATTTTTTTATTAACCAATAGCGGGTTTTTTTCATTTTCAATGTTTATATTATCTAAATCTAGTTGAGTGATTTCATTATCAGCTCGTGTGATCATTGTTTTGTTTTTTATATGAGATCCTTCTAAACTTACTCCTCCGATTGAAATAAAAGCTTTTTTAATTTTTGTTTGTGCTTCTTCCTCAGCTTGTCTGACTGCTTGAATGAGGCTTCGAGTTACTTCGTTTTTATTTATAATATAACCATGTCTTAATCCTTTAGATTTATATATTCCTTTACCAATTATTTTTGGAACTCTTTTGCCATCCAAAGTTACCAATTCAGTGATGATTACTTTCACTTGGTAAGTTCCTATATCTATTCCTACTGATATTTTTTTTGACACAATTATAATTAGTTGAAAGTTAAGAATTAAATTAACTTAAGTTATTTGCTTATTATATATTAAATATTTTTCTTATTTTTTCTTCTTCCTTTTCCATTTTAGCACTATGTGAGTAACCCTTCAAATGCATAAAACCGTGGATAAGTAATAAACCCGTAAAATCAGTATAATTTCGATCAAATAGATGGGCTTGTTTTTTTGTTAAATTTAAATTTATAAAAATTTCTCCTCCATTTTTCGATAGAGGAAAACTTAAAATATTTGTTGCTTTATCAATTTTACGATATTGTTTATTCAATTTTCTCGATAATTTATCTCCAATAAAAACTAAACTTAGTTCATATTCTTTGCCCAGTACTTTATCTTTAATTTTTTGATAGGGAAGTGAGGGGTTATTTTTTCTAGTAGTGTTTTTAATATCAATCATTAATAATAGTATAACATTTTAAATAAATAATGCCGAAAAAAACTGTTGAAAAAAAACGACGAGCGGAAGCTCGTCGTTTTTTTAAATATTTATCGAAGTCTGTTTTCAGGTAATTTCCCTAGTTTAATTAATTTTTTGATTTCTTCTCTTTTGGCTATTCCACGTAAAGTTTCTTTCTTTTTAATTAACTTGGATACTTCTCTATTGTTATAGCGAATAGAACGTACTCGAGGAAGAATTCCAGAGTTACGAACTTTTTTAGTAAAACGACGAATCATATTTGTGTCGTTTTCTTTATCATTCTTTTTAGTTATCTCTATGTTTATCATAAGCAATAAAATATCATTTTTTTAAAGTAAAAGCAATAGCTATCCACTTTAAAATTTAAAAAGCTGTATAAAATTAGAATTATTTTAACCTTTCCAGATAATTTAGTATTTTGTTTAATTTAATCGATTCTTGAGTTGCTCTTTTTAAATCCTTTACAATAATAGTGTTATTGAGAGCTTCTTTCTGACCTAAAATTAAAGTGTATTGAATGTCTAATTTTTTAGCTTTTTCAATTTGGTCACTGAATTTGTTTAAATACAAATCTTGTTTAACTTCTAGTTTAGATGCTCTTAACATTTCTATAACGAATAAGCTTTTTTGTTTAGCATCAGGTCCAAATTGTATAAAATAAAACTTAGGTCTTTTTTTACTCTTTCTTTTTATAATTCGATGTTTCTTTTTAGGGAATTCAAGAGATACTCCAACTGCATGAGTTGCTTTTCGACGAATAATGTTTCTAGCTAATTCGTCATACCTTCCTCCTCGACCCAATAAAATTTCTTTTTGTGGAGATTTGGGTAATTTGTGTTTTATTTCAAAGATTATTTTTGAAAAATGATTATTAGGGCTAGTTAATAAATCATCCATATTATAATCAACTCCCATAGATTCTAAATATTCTAAAGTATTCTTCAAGTGACGTTGGCTTTTGTCTGACAAAAAATATATTGGACGAGGAGCTAACTCTCTTAATTTTTGACATTCTTTATGTTTACATGAAAGTAAATTGAAGACATCTTTTTTAAAGAAACTTCTACATTCAGGATGGAGTTCTTTTTCTCTAGATTTATAAAAATCAAATAAAGAATTTTTAAAATTAATTAAAGAATCTTTATCACCTAAGCTATTAATAGTAACAAATGGATTTTTATAACCTTCTTCTTTAAGAGACACAATGGCGGTGTGGATAATAGTTGCTTCGGCGATACTATCTGGAACTCCTAAGATATCAAAATTAAAGTTTTTAAAAATTAAAGGATTTTTAACTTTATTGTTAGTAAAAATAGGTTGATTATTGTAAATCATTGAAACAGGATGTGTCCTTTTTTGGTGAGTAAGATGATATTCTTTTAGAATAGATTTTTTTTGGTGAGGATGTAAAAAAATATCTCCTGACATGTGAGAGGAAGGAATTTCTATTTTTTTAAAACCATAATGTTTTGCTATTTCATCTACTCTTTCAATTTTGTTTATTGTTTTCATCATAGTATTACAGAATTAAAATTATTTAGTAATTGTTTTTTAAAGATTTTTTGCAAATTCTGGAAATAGTTCAATCTGAGAAAAAGGGAATAAACGAAGGAGAGCTCTTCCGATTATTAATTTTTCATTAAGAACACCCCAGGATCTAGAATCTGAACTAGCGGGGCGATTATCTCCCATTACAAAATATTCTCCTTCGGCTAATGTTATTTCGGAATTATTGTTTGAAAAAAATTTAAGATAATCTTCATTTAATTGAAAACCTTCGGGGTTAGTTTTATTTTTAATAGTTACTGTATCGTCTTTAAGGATTATAGTTTCATCTGGAAGTCCAATTAGTCTTTTAATAAAGAATTTTTTGGGATTTTTAGGGTAACGGAAAATAATAACTTCTCCTCTTGAAGGTTTTTGAAAATTATATGAAAGCTGATCTACAATTAAATAATGTCCAGTTTCAAAATTAGGACTCATTGAAGCTCCACTTACTAAAAAAGGTTGAGCTATAAAAATTCTAAAAGGTAAAACTATAAGAATCGCAATTAAGGAGAACTTAAGAGTTTCTATAATAAAATTTTCTTTATTTTCACTCATTATGAAACTATTTTACTCTTATCAAAACTTAAAGTCAAAAAAAGAGGGATTAGACATTGCTATGACTTAAATTGCAAGTAATTTAAGAAAAAATCTTGACTTTTTTAAAGATTAGTGTATTATATTGATTAGTTTTGTTTGAATAAATTTTTTGAAAAATATGAGGTGGCCTATGACCTACAATGAATTAGTTAAACATTTGGTAGAGGTGTTCTCTGTGAAAAGAGAACAGGTGGCAATAACCTTTAATCGTTCGAAACCTTTTCGGGCTTTCAAAAAACAATTCAGAAATTTGAATTTTGAAGTTTCTGAAACTGACCCTAGTAAATATGAACCAGAAATTTTCTGGGGAATGATTCCTACAAAAACAGTTGAAGTTCATTATCAGCCAAAAATTAAGAAATACAAAAAAGTTTTGTTTATTTCTCCCTATGTATTTAATGGGGAAGAAAAATTTAGAATTTCTAGTGTTTCTTTAAATTAAAAGGAGGTGGCTTATGCCATCATTTCAAAATTTGTCAGTTGCAGACAAATGCTCAGCTCTCGGCTGTGATCGATGTCAAGATGTTTCATCTTGCCCGATGATTTCAGAAGAGCATAAAATGGTTATCGAAACCCATCGGCAGCTTGTTGCCACGGATAATATGAATAATATTTTATTGCAAGATTCGAATGACTGGGATGAGGCTCAGTATTCGGAGGATTGGGAGGAATGACTCGCCCAACAGAAAATTGTTTCTGTTTGGGCGATTTTTTGTTTTTAATTTAACATAAAGTGTTATACAATATTATTATGTATATTATTGTTGGTTTAGGAAACCCAGGGGAAGAATATGAAAAAACTCGTCACAATGTGGGGAGAATTATTTTGAATTATTATGCCAAGAAAAATAAGTTTGAAGAATGGTTGGAAGACGGTAAATTAAAAGCTCTAACTTCCGATGGGAAAATAGGAAAAGATAAAGTGATATTAATTGAACCAGAAACTTTTATGAATAAATCAGGTTTGAGTATTAAGTCTTTGGTTTCAAATAAAAAACAAGCAGAAAAATTAATTGTTATTTATGATGATTTGGATTTAGCTCTAGGAGAAATTAAAGTTTCGTTTAATAAAGGAACAGGAGGACATAAAGGATTGGAATCAATTGTTAAAACAATAAAGACAAAAGAATTTGTGCGAGTGCGAGTAGGGATTACTCCAACTACTCCATCAGGCAAGTTGAAAAAACCAAAAGGAGAACAAAAAGTTTTAGATTTATTGTTAAAAGATTTTTCTAAAAAAGATTTTGAAATTTTAAAAAAGACTCGAACAAGGATTGCTAAAGCTTTGGATTCCATAATTATAGAGGGGAGAGCAAAGGCAATGAATCAATTTAATTAATCTAAAATCCATAAAGTATATAAAGTTAAAAAAAATTAATATATTAAAAATTTAACGCTATGTCAAAAAAAATTAAAAAAGCAATATTATATATAATAGCTTTTTTTGTAGTTCTTTATATATTGATAGTATCAGCTCCTTTTATAAAAACTTTAGTTACAACATCTAATTTAGATCAAGATTTCAATTGTGGAAATACCATATACGACACAGATAGCAATTCCTACGGGACAGTTCAAATCGGCAACCAATGTTGGATGGCAGATAACCTAAACATAGGAACAAAAATAACTTCCTGTACAGGAGGATATGCAGGAATATGTACAGACGGAGGAGATACAGTCCAAAACCAAACAAACAACTCTACCATAGAAAAATATTGTTATTCTGATAGCGACGCTAACTGTACATCTGAAGGAGGACTCTACCAATGGGATGAAATGATGCAATACACAGAAACAGAAGGAGTTCAAGGAATTTGTCCCACAGGTTGGCATATTCCTACAGATGCAGAACAAAATACTCTAGACCAATATCTAGCTACAGGCACTTGTGATGCCGACCGTTCAGGAGTCTGGGATTGTGACCCAGCAGGAACAAAAATGTCTAATGAAACACTCAACGGTAGTAATTCTAGTGGTTTCAACGCTATTCTTTCCGGTAACCGTAACGCTAGTGGCGCTTTCCGCGGTTTGTCTTCGAGCGCGTACTTCTGGTCGTCTTCCTTTTCGGGTTCGAATGCTTGGAGTCGCGACCTGCGCTCTAGTTACTCTGCTGTTCACCGGGCTGCGTACGATCAGGCTAACGGTTTCTCGGTTAGGTGTTTGCTAGACTGATGTTTTAATTCGTCTCTTTGAATCTTTTTCTCTTTCTTTTTACAAGCGAGGCGAAGCCTCGCTTGTAAAGAACGAAAAGTTTTAGTTTTTTGTCTTTGCGAAGGGAAATTTAAAAAGAAAATTAGTCCAATTAACTGGACTAATTTCTTTTTAAAATTTCCCAACGAAGCAATCCAGCACAAAATCTTGGGAGGTTCGACCTCCCGAGATGCTAAATCTCCTCATCCCATAAAATAAAAAAGACTTAGGGATACTATCCCTAAGTCTTTTTAACTTTTTTTGTTATGTCTGCGTTTAATTTTTGTTTAATCCTTATTTCTTATGAGACGAATGATAAAATCATTTTTTGAGAATCTGGTTCAAAAATGTTGATTTTAAAATTGTAGCTTTTTCCTAATTCAAGAGTGTCTCTTAATTTTTCTTCACTTTCAAATTCTGACATATGTACTAATCCGGCTACTCCTTCTTCAATACTGGCCAAAGCTCCATGTTTATTAAATTTAATTATAACTCCACTAACATCATCTCCTTTCTTGTATTTTTTGGAAGCCTTTTCCCAAGGGTTTTGAGTAAGAGCTTTAATTGATAGAGAAATTTTTCCTTTTTCAATTTCGATAACTTTAACTTTTATTTTATCTCCAGCTTTAAACATTTTCTTAGGGTCTTCAACTAATGACCAGCTAATTTCTGAAATATGAATAAGCCCTTCTAATTCTTCTTCAATTTTAACAAAAACTCCAAAATCTACAGCAGAGGTTACTTCTCCTTCTAATTCGTCTCCAATTGAATATTTTTCAACGATCTCAGTTTTTTCAGCTTGGTCTATATTTTTCTCAGAGAAAATTAATTTACCTTCTTTAGGCATAACTCCTATAATTGCTACAGGAAGATTTTGCCCTACTAATTTTCTTAATTCTTCTAAAATTCTATCTTTGTTTCCGTCAGTTACTCTTGGGTAATGTTCTGCTTTTAATTGAGAAGCAGGTAAAAATCCTTGAATTCCTTGCCATTCAATGATTAAGCCTCCTTTATTAGCTTCTTTGACTGGTAACTCTAAAATTTTCTTAGTATTAAGTGCTTCTTCAGCTTCTCCCCAAACGATAGCTTGACGAGCTTCTTTCAAAGATAATTCTACATAACCATCTTCATTTTCAAGTTCTACTATTTTTGCAATAATTTTGTCTCCTATGTTTGTGTTTTTTAAAACATCTCTAACTGTAATATATTCTTTTCCAAAAATTATTCCAGTTCCAAAAGGAGGTAAATCAACAAAAACTGAATTTTTTTCTAAAGAAATAACTGTTCCTTCAATCATAGAACCGATTTTAGGAAAGATTTGAGTTTTTTCTAAAAATTCAGACATTAAAGATTCATCAACAATAGAATCTTTTTTTTCTTCAATTAACATAATTTTTATTTGGTACTTTGAGTTACGAAATACAATTCTACTCCGAACTTTTCTTTATTTTCCATTTTCATTCTAAAAAAATTTCACATTAACTATGGTTAGTGCTTCAATTTTTTTAAAACGAACCTGAAAAATCCGAATAAGTTCTCGCAACAAATCCTATTTTGTAACTCAAAGTTTAATGAAATATTTTTTATAAATCTGTAGCTGGCGGAATTCTTTATAAAAAGATTATTTTTCATTATTTAATTAATAATATAGTTGTTTGTTTAAAAACAACTTCCACCAGTATAACGAAAAAAATAAGTTTTACAAGGATTTTGTTGGTATCTTTTGGAATAAATGCTAATATTTAAAATATGCAAAATATAAAAATAATTCCAGCTATCTTGCCTAAAAAACTTGAAGAGTTGGAAGAAAAATTAATTTTATTAAAAGAAGCTTATCAAATCTTGGGTTTAGATGATAAAGTGATGGTGCAAATTGATATTTGTAATGAAGAAATGTTTAATGATTTTGATTTTTCAATTCTTGATAAATATTTAGAGATTTTTGATTTTGAGTTTGATTTAATGAATATAAATACAGATAAGATAAATGAACGTCTTAATGGTTTGGCGAATTCAGGTTTTAATAGAATTATCTTTCATATTGAAGATTGGAATGAAAAATTTTCGAGTTTTGAATTTGAGAATTTTTCTTCAAAAATCGGTCTTGCGTTGATTCCAAAAACTCCAACAGAAAAAGTTTCTCTTTATTTGGATAAAATAGATTTTGTGCAATTTATGGGAATTAATGAAGTTGGCTATCAAGGGTCTTCTTTTAATCCAGAGGTGATTGAAAAAATTAGAGAATTTAGAAAAGAAAATCCAGAAATGATTATTTCTGTTGATGGGGGAGTTAATTTAGAAAATGCTAAAGATTTAATTGAAGCAGGAGCTAATCGTCTGGTTTCTGGTTCTTCTATTTTTGGAGAAAATAATTCAGTTCAAGAAGTTGTTGAAAGTATTAAAAGATTTGATAATTTAAATTAAATATATGGATTACGAAAAATATAAAGAAAAAGCTCAAATTCTTCGAGAAGAAATGTTGAAAATGTTGTCTAAAGCTGGTTCAGGTCATACAGCTGGGTCTTTAGGAATGATGGATATATTAATCGCTTTGTATTTTGGTATTTTGAAACACGATCCTAAAAACCCAGATTGGGAAGATCGAGACAGGTTAATTTATTCCCATGGACATACTTGTCCTGCTTTATATACTGTCATGGCAGATTTAGGTTATTTTCCAAAATCAGATTTGACTACATTGAGAAAATTTAGTTCATCTTTACAAGGACATCCACATAAAGAATGGTTGAAAGGTTTAGAAACAAGTTCGGGTCCTCTTGGTTCTGGTTTGTCTCAAGCAACAGGAATGGCTATTGCTGAAAAAATGAGTAATTCAACAAGTGAAAAGAAATTTTATTGTTTGATGTCAGATGGAGAATTACAGGAAGGGCAAATATGGGAAGCTTTAATGTTGGCTGGACATAAAAAATTAGAAAATTTGATTGGGGTGATTGATAGAAATAATATTCAAATTAGTGGGAAGACAGAGGATGTACTTTCTCTAGAACCATTAAGAGATAAATTTGAAGCTTTTAATTGGGATGTGCTTGAAATAAATGGGCATGATTATGAACAATTAATCGGAGCTTTTGAAACGGCAAAAAAATTAAAAGGGAAACCTATTATGATTATTGCTCATACAACCCCAGGAAAAGGTTTTGAAGAATTTGAAAATAATTATAAATGGCATGGCAAAGTTCCAAGTCAAGAAATGGTAGATAAAATTTTGAATAAATAAAACTAATTTATTAAAATATTTGGAAAGATTTTATTTTAGGTTTTATTTCTATTATGTTATTATGCATAATAACATAATGATTAAATTAGATAATTATGAAATTTACAGAAAAGCAAATAAAATTGTTAGAACTTTTTTCTAAGGCTTTAGCTAATAAAACCAGAATTAGAATTTTAATTCTTATTAACAATAAAGCCAAATTAAATGTTGAAGAAATTTTGGATATTTTAGAAATAAGTTATCCAACAGGAGCAGTTCATATTCAAAGGTTAGAAAAGGTTGGCTTTATATATAAAAGGTATAATGGATTAGCTGTGGAACATATAATTACAAAAAGAGGGAAACATTTTTTGTTCTCTCTTGAAAAATCTTTAAGTTTAGAATAAAAGCATTATGTTATTATGCATAATAACATAATAGATGAGTGATGATAATTCGAGGTATAAAAAGTAAAATGGAAAATATAAAAAACGAGAAAGTATTTGTTGGGATGTCGGGAGGGGTGGATTCTTCTGTGACAGCGGCTTTGTTGAAAAATCAGGGATATAGTGTAACAGGAGTTTTTATTAAAGTGTGGCAACCTTATTTTATAGAGTGTCAATGGAAAGAAGATCGTTTAGACGCGATGCGAGTTTGTGCTTCTTTAGAAATTCCATTCTTCGATTTGGATTTAGAAAAGGAATATAAACAAGGAGTGTTTGATTATATGATTGAAGAATATAAGAATGGGAGAACTCCTAATCCTGATGTGATGTGTAATAAGAAAATTAAATTTGGAGGATTTTTGGATTTTGCATTGAAAAATGGCGCTGATTATATTGCTACAGGGCATTATGTTCGTCTAGAAAAAGGGAGATTATTGGCGGGGGTAGATAGAAATAAAGATCAATCTTATTTTTTGTGGACTTTAACACAGGAACAATTAAAACATTGTTTATTTCCAATAGGAGATTTTGAAAAACCTAAAGTAAGGAAATTAGCGAAAAAGTTTGGTTTAATTAACGCTCAGAAAAAAGATAGTCAAGGTTTATGTTTTGTAGGAAAAGTGGATATGAAAGAATTTTTAGAGAGATTTATTGAACATAAAAAAGGAGATGTTTTAAATTTAGAAGGTAAAAAAATAGGGGAGCATGATGGAGTACATTATTATACTTTAGGACAGAGACACGGATTTAGAATTTTGAAAAAGGGAACCGAAGATGATGTTTTATATATTATTGCCAAGGATTTAGAAAAAAATACTTTAACTGTTTCAAATACTTTAAAATCTAAAAACGGAGATTTTGAAATTTCTCAAATTGAAATTTGTGATGTTAATTGGATTTCTGGAGAAGCTCCTAATTTTGACAAAAGATATTCTGCTAGAGTTCGTTATCGTCAAGCATTGCAAGATTGTAATTTAGAGGAAAAAGATGGGAAAACTTTTGTAAATTTTGAAAAAGAACAAAAAATAGCTTCTGCTGGTCAATCAATCGTAATTTATGATGGAGAAATTTGTTTGGGTGGTGGGGTAATCAAATAAAAAAATAACTCTTTAGTGTAGAGTTATTTTTTATTTTATTTAATTTCACCAAATACTTGGCTAAAAACTTAACTATTTTAACTCCTAAAAAAGTTATCTCCAAACAAAAAAAGAAAAATAAATAAAACAATGTTAAAATTAAAAAAAAGTTCTAAAAAAATTCGATAAGTAATCGATGCATTTAGGAATAGAGAAAGCAAAACAAAACCCATCTTTGTAAGGAGCATAACACAGGGAAGCAATCAAGAAAATAAATTTAAAATAAATAAAGATATTTTGTTTTTTATTTGGTATAATTTTATTATGAATAAAGAAAGAGAAAAAATAAGAAAAGAGGAAAGAGATAATTT
>Ga0208647_1000351_pt1 | contig 14544 bp, 10 predicted proteins | sample AntAceMetag02UKA_FD_184765 | JGI IMG/M metagenome (GOLD analysis project Ga0208647, IMG submission 184765) | Saline lake microbial communities from Ace Lake, Antarctica - Antarctic Ace Lake Metagenome 02UKA (SPAdes) (version 2) | ecosystem: Environmental > Aquatic > Non-marine Saline and... | reverse complement strand
CCGAAGAAGTAAAAGTATAATTAAAAGTAGTCCCACCATTACTAAAATTTTCTATCACAGTTTCATCGATCTTAATTTCACCATAAATAATATCATCATTATCTTTCGCAGAAATAACAACTTTAACATTGTTACCGCCATTATCATAATGAGCTCCACAAATAGGATAAACAATACTAACATTCATAGGATCATCATCACCCAATAAAGAAATACTTAGAGGATCACTTCTTTCCCCATCTATCTCAAAATAAAACTTACCATAGTCATTAGTTTTATGTAAATCCGAAGCAGAAATTGTCCAAGAACCAATAATATTATTCCCATTACTAATTCCATTAACAGTAGTTATCGGATCATCACCAGTAATCCAATCGTCTTCCTTAATCGTCATAACTCCAGGAGTAACCCCTCTAGCAATTAATTTAACAGTATCTCCAAAATCAGCTTCATCAATCGCATCACCAGCTGCATTCGCCCAATAAGCTCCAACTTCTAAATCAGAACAACAAACTTTAGTTTTATAATTAGTATCAGAAGCAAAAGAAACATGAGTATTTTTATCTCTATACAATCTAGCGACAACAACCGCTTCACTATTAACACAATCGTTACCAGCACTCTTATCATAAACACATTTCAAATCTCCAAAACAAACTTCCTCGTTATAATAACTATCACTAATAGTAGAAGCATGAGAATTCGTAGTATTATGCAAACTCAAAACTCTATTCGTTCCAGTACAAACATGTGAATTCGATCCTTTATACTCAAAACCAAAAAGTTCATCATAACAAATCTCTTCCGTATAATCTCCACTCCAAATAGATGCATGAGCATTATTAGCAGAACTTAATTTCATAATAGTTTGGCTATCCTCACAACTTCCAGCAAAGACAAAACTTAAACTGACTAAAATTAAAAAACTAAACATAATCCCTTTTCTCATAACCTAACAATAATATATTACTATTTAAATCTTACCCAACTATAACCAAAACTGGCCTCAACTTCACAACTTTTCGACCCAAACCAACAGCATCACAAACCCGCACAACCTCATTAACGTCCTTATACGAAAACGGCGACTCTTCAACCATCACTTTTCTTTTTCCAAACTCCACAAAAACTCCACGCTTCTCCATATCAACAACTGCCTCATCAAAACTCATTTTCTCTTGCGACTCAGTACGACTTCTAATCCGACCTGCTCCATGAGCACAACTTCCCCAACTTTTCTTCATAGCATCCTCAGTTCCAACTAAAACATAACTCGAAGTCCCCATGCTTCCAGGCAATAAAACAGGTTGACCAACTTTTCTATAATCTTCAGGAATCTCTTTCCGCCCCGGACCAAATGCACGAGTCGCCCCCTTTCTCACAACTAAAACATCTCGACCACCATGCTCCTCAACTTTAGCAATATTATGACAAACATCATAAACAACGTCCGCCTTAAAATCCGTAAAATACTTCTTCAAATCCTCACGAACCAAATGAGTAATAATCTGTTTATTAGCAAAAGCGAAATTCGCCGCAGCATTCATCGCACCAAAATACTTTTTACCCAATTCTGAATTAATGGGAGCGTTCCCCAAACCATCCGCCCTCTTCCCCATTGCCTCAATATAATCCGTCGCAACCTGATGGCCCAAGCCTCTCGAACCACAATGAATTAAAATAATAACCTGTCCCAGCTCCAAACCAAAAACTCCAGCAACCTTCTTATCAAAAACCTCATCCACAATCAACACATCCAAAAAATGATTCCCGGCACCAAGAGTTCCAAGTTGATCACTCCCCCGATCTTTAGCCTTCCCACTAACAAATTCCGAAACAGCCCCATCCAACTTCCCTTCATCTTCAATATGCTTCCAATCTTCTTCAAATCCATAACCCTTCGAAACAGCCCACTGCGCCCCACCAACCAAAACTTCATCCAACTCCTTATCTAATAAATTTAAATCACCACCACGACCAACACCACTTGGAATCGACCGAAACAAACTATGAGCCAATTCTTTTTCCCTACCTTTCAAATCAGCCTCAACCAAATTAGTTTTCAACAATCGAACAGAACAATTGATATCATACCCAACACCACCTGGAGAAATAACTCCACTCTCCAAATCAAACGCCGCGACTCCTCCAATCGGAAATCCATAACCCTGATGTATATCTGGCATAGCCAAACTCTTCCCAATAATCCCAGGCAACTTAGAAACATTTTCAACTTGCTCCAAACTTCGATCACCTTTAATATTCTCAATCAAACTCTCACTAGAAAAAATCTTCCCAGTTCCATCTATATCCCATTCAAATTCATTAATTTTCCTTAAATCTACCATAATCAATTCCAACAAAAAACGTTTAATTACTTACCTGTTCAATCTCAAACTCCCTAACCCAAAACTTTCAAAACATGATCATCCAAAACTTCCGAACTCTCATCCTCAAAAGCAACCCTACAAACATCCTCACAATTCTTCAAGAAACTTCGAGAATTCTTATCCTTCTCAAAAATCTTCACAATCATACTATCGCTAACAAATTTCAAATTACCAATCCTCTCTCGAACCATCTTAACAGCCTCGGGCTTCGTCATATTCCCAAGCTTAAACTTATTCTTCCCAATTAAATATTCCAAATCCTCACCAAGGTCCAAATCATCATACTTACTAACAAAAACAACCGACTTAAAAAATCCATCATCATAATACTTCTTCACTTGATCCAAATCTTTCTGATTCATATCCTGCATCTCATCCAAAAAAATAATCATTTCTTTTCTCCGAATTCCAAAAAGCCTTCGAAAAAAACCACCAGCACCAATCAACAACTTATCATAATTAATAGATCTCTCTCCCTGATTACAATTATAATAAATAATCTTTTTCTTTCCAAACCTTCCAGCCCGAAATTTTCCAACAAGTTTTTTCAAAACCGTAGTCTTCCCAGTCCCGAACTCTCCAGAAATAAAAATAATCCCAGGCTTTTCAATTTTCTTAGTCACCATAGAAATAGCAGAAGCATTCCCAAACAACTCATTATGAAAAACCGCAGGCTTAATACTAAACGGATTATTATAAAATCCCATCTCATTATACCAAGTCAACTTTTTCATCTACTCTCCTCCTCTATCTCTGCGCCACACTCAGGACACTTAACATCATCATCATCGTACAAAACGCCACAACCCTTGCAATACTTATCACAACTCTCACATCTCCAAGACTTCCCAACATACACAAGTTTCCGATTACACTCCAAACAAACCTCAATCTCATCTCCCTCCAAATCCTTCCGCAATATCTTCACAGCATCCGATTCCTTAGCAACGCCTTCCCCCTCTCTCCTTAAATGTCCACAAAGCAAATCACAATTAGCCAAAAACATCTTCAAATTATCAGTCTTCTTATACAACCAATCCAAAACACTATCCGGAATAACAAAATCATAATCCAATTTTCCCTTAACAATTTCCAAAGCCTGATCCTGATCCAAAGAATCCAATTTCATAATATTTCGCCCAATCCTACTTCTTATAGCGTCAGTAAAATTCACAGCACTATAATCAGCAGTAGTAAAAACAACCGACTTAATATAATCCTGATCATAAAAATACTTAATCTTCTTATTATTACTCTCCGAAAGAAGCTGAATATTATCAACCAAAAGAACCATCTCCTTAGGCCTACCTTTTAACAACTTAGCAATATCAAGTCTCTTCCCAAAAGTCCCAACATCAACATAAACAACCTTTCCTTTTCCCTTAAAATTATCAATAGCATACTTCAACAAAGCACTCTTCCCAACACCCTTCTCGCCTTCAATCAACAACATATTCCCAGAAGCTATACGATAAAGAATCTCTTTCATCTCCTCATCTCTACCTATCAAATCAGAATCGTTTTTCAAATATTCAAAATTATTAAATTGTTCCATCTCAATTTCTCCCGAAAGCCCTATTTTCTCCCTTCTCACGAAGCGAATAAGACTTATCATATAATTTTCGAGCCTTTGCATAATTACCCTTCATATGTGCCTTCTCAGCTCTCTTATGAAGTTTAGAAGCCCTAGAGAAATGAGCCATACCAGGCAAACCACCATTAATAATTAATAATCCCAATAACACCACCACCAACGCACCACCAGCGATAGTCAAATTAGTATTCCGATCATTTTCACTTAATCCAGTCACCGCACCAGTCACCGCACCAGTAACCAAAGAAGTTCCCCTGTCAATAATAGATTCTTCTTCCGGCATTATACTTTGATTAGCATCAAGTCCCTGATCAACAGTTTCATTCGTTTCATTTACAACATCAACAGATACGCCAGTAGAACCACCAGAACTTCCACCACTCGAACCACCACTACTAACAGGAGTCACCGTTTCAGTATACGTAGTAAATTCAGTAAAATGCTTTGTCCAAATTATTATATCATCTCCATCATCATAATAGCAATCTCCACCAGCAGGAAGAATACTAGCATTCAATCCTTCAGCCACAGTACACACACTCATCGTAGTAAAAATAAGTCCATCATAAGAATAACCAACCAACTTCCCAGCTTCTCCAGGAATTACAATCTTAACAGCCTTATCAAAAATCAACTTAACACCACTAAATCCAACCGTTACAACCTTACCAATTGTAGGAGTATACCCAGACTTCCCAATTTTTGAAGAATCAATACTTGCCGTTACCGTCACAGTCGGAGAAGCAATACTTCCATCCCAACTAGCATCAGTCGTATTAACAACAACATTCGCAGGAATACTAACAGTAACATTATCACTAGTCATATTCACAGCCTCTTCAATCTCAACTTTCTTTTCTCCAGTTGTAACATTTTCAGTTACAACACTAAAAGATAACTTAGTCATCTCAGAATCAAAATACCACGGGTCATACGTTACATTATCCGAAACATTATTTCCTGTAGCAGTAGGATTTGAAACAGAATTATAAGGTCCAGACTCATTCCCCCAATAATTATATTCTGCATTAATTTCTAAACCATCAGTTTCCCAAGTATAATTAATACCAAATTTATTACCTATAAATTTATTATTCGCTACAGTAACTGTTGCCGAAAGTGCACCTGAACTAGGCTTAATTACAATTGCATTTCCTAAATCTACACCACTCGTATTAAAAATAGCATTATTGCTAATTACTATTGCACCAGTCACACCAAGTTCACCATCATCACCAGTACCAGCATACATCCTAATTGCTCCTCTGTCACTATCACCACCAGAGCTACAATTAGTCATTATGTTTTTACTAATTCTTACATTGTCTATATTACCAAGATTAATAGCCTGATTCACAATATCTGTGAAGGTATTGTTAGTAATAATTGCATTTACTGATGAACCTTCAAACTGGAGTGCCGCATAATTAAGATTTGAAAATATATTATTAGTAACTGTAATATTGTAACCGCTTGTAAAGAAAATTGCTTCACCATTACTGCCTGCTCCCATTATATTATCAAATGTATTTCCTATAAAAGTTAAATCATCTCCACCAACAACTTCAACTGCTAAAAATGCAGAGTTATAAAACTTATTATCACTGATTGTTAGATTATCAGAAGAACCAGTATAAATAGCACGTTTTGTTAGACCATCAAAGAAGAAACCATCTAATACAACACCATCGCTTGCAATTGTTATTCTCGAGTCACCCGTGAATTTTGTCTGATATTCTGTTTCAGTATCCCAAGTACCTGCGGCAGATTGAAGAGTTAGTGGTATATCAATGTCTAAATTCTCAGTATAAGTCCCAGCACCAACCTCAATCACATCCCCAGAATCAGCAACATCAATAGCATTCTGAATAGATGTAAAATGACATTCTGTTTCACAAACAGTATAAACATTCTGCAATTCAGTCATATCTGCATCAGTATAATAAGGAGAAAAGTCAATATTATTACTTACGTTATCTGCTTCTGCTATATTAGGACCATTTGAAGCTCCCCACCAGTTATTTTCGGCGTCTATTACTTCGCCTGCCCCAGATGCAATGCCATAAAGAGTATTTCCTGAAAGATCATTCTCATTGATAACTATATCACTTCCAGTAGGAAGACCACCATATATACCATTAGTCGCATCATAAATACTAATACCATTATCAAAACCAGTTATTTCATTACTAGAAATATCTAAACTTAGATTATGGGTCCAGGTATAACCTGGGTCGTTCGCGTAATGATAAATCTTAATTCCTGAAGATACCGGAGTACCTAGGCCCCCAGTGTTTCCCCCATTAATAATATTACCACTAACTATAGTATTATAAAAGCCATCTGCTCCAACAAGTAATTGGATACCATACATTGCGTTTGTATAAGGTCCCCCATTAAAAGTAATATTATTATCAATAACATCAACTTTAGAAGATAACAGATTTGCGTCATATGTCCTTAAATCAATTAGTGCAACATTTCCAATATCAAAATCCTGTGTAAAATCATTGTCATTAATACTAATCCCGTCTCCGATCCCGTCTCCATTAATAGAATAATTCTCCATGCCATCATTAGCGATAATAAAACGTACTGCTGAACTCCATATAGAATTTGTGAACGTATTATTACTGATTTCAAAATTATCAATATTAGCATTTTCAGCATAGTTCCATACATATATACCACGACCATAATTTGTAAAAGTATTCCCTGTAACTTTTATATTTTCAATATCAAAGTTATCATCATCTCCATCACCAATATAAAGACCTGCAACACAGGCACGACTTTCGTTTTCTTCAAAAGGTCCAAATATATTATTTTCAACAAGCATACCATCAATAGTTGATCTTAAATAAATACCTGTAAATAAATGCTCAAAAGAAGAACCAGTCACATTAAAATCACTGAGAGTAAAATGATTTCCAGCAAAAATACCTATTCCACGGGTATAGGTACCCAAGGCAGGAGATAAAAATTGGCAATTAATAACATCAAGATCTGAAAAATTATTTAAAATATTGATACCATATGCATTGGCTCCTGTAGCAGTTGCCATATTGGTAAAATGTACATTCTCTACCCAAAGGCCTTCTGATGCAGGACTTACAACCTGAATACCATTTACTAGTCCAGTAGATTCATTAATTGTCATATTTTTTATAACTACATTATTTGCTGAAATAGTAAACGCAACACTTGAAGAAGAAGTTGGCTGAACAGTTGTAATATCGGTTCCTATAATTGTTAAAGATTTATTGACTTCAACATTTTCATTATAAACTCCAGCACCAACATTAATCGTATCTCCATCACTAGCAACATCAATCGCACCCTGAATAGATGTAAAATGACATCCAGTTTCACAAACTGTATAGTTTGTTAATAGCATAGTCATATCCTCATCAAGATAATAAGGAAAAATACTTGCATTTCCAAAAACATAATTTTCACTAGGTCCATCAGCACTTCCCCACCAATTCTTAGAGGCATCAAGATTTCCTGTACCACCATGGTAAACTCCTGTATTGGAATTATCAATAAGTTTATTATTATTGACATTAATAGTCTTGCCAGTTATATCTTTACCAGCTCTAATAGATACACCATTGTATGAGTGCGATATTGTATTATTAGTAACTGTTACTGGTCCAACGAAATCAGGACCATAGAGACTGATCCCACCTTTGTCGGAAGTATTTCCTGTATTAGTATCTGTTATTGTATTGCCACTTATTGTAATATCTCCACTTGCACCTGCGATTTGAATTCCAGGAGAAATTGTGTTCGAAATATCATTACCGTTAATAGTAAGATTTGTTGCACCATTAATACTAATACCACCATACGCGATATTAGTAATATTATTACCAGAGATTACAGAACCATCTTTATAATCACCCATTGCAAACATGCCTGACATGCCTGTTCCAACACCGTCAATAAGATTGTCTTCAATGAGCACATGTGAATATGTTTTATCAGACTGACTATAGATATCGTGTCCGGCTACATCACTTATAATATTATTTTTAATAGTAACATCTGTTGTATCACCCTCGAATAAAATACGTTCATTATTAGTTGACGAAATTTGCACAAACATAAAACCATTAAGAATCACATTACTGACACCATCAGCAATATTAATATATCCATCTAGTATTGCTTCTGCTTCACGTGCCTGTGTTATTGGATTTATATTTGCATTAGGACCTTGCAATATAAGACTCTTGTCTAAAGTAATAAGTCCACCAATATTATAAGTCCCAGCCCCAACTTCAATAGTATCACCACTTGAAGCTTCACTTATAGCATAAGATATTGTAGCGCAAGCATCTAAAGTACAATCCTCTAAATCGTTTCCAGTTGCATTAACATAAAGTGTATCAACGTTATTAGCCCCAACAAAACCAATCAAAAACAGAAAAACAAAACCCAACAAAACCAGATCTATCTTTCTCATACAAAACACTCAACCTTTTCATTTATAAGTTCTATTGTCCTCTAAAACATATTATCCAAAACTATAGTTCTATCCATTCTTCCAAAGCCCATGCAAATTACAATAACACCTAGCCCTAACAACATCAAAACAAAACTCCACAACAACCTCATCTCCAGGCTTCAAAAATTTCTTCACAACTCTACCATCCTTACCAGTAGCCTCAACCCATTCGATATAATGCTCCTCTGTCATAGGATGCAAAACCGATCCGACACTAACCTTCTTCCCATCAATAACAGGAGCATGCTTGGCCCCAACACTCCGCAATTCGGGGTCTACCGAGCGGTACTCTAAAACCGCATCAACAGAATTCTCGACCATCAAAATCATATCCTTCCCACAACAAACCAAAGAATCAGCCCCTTCATGCAAAACCTCCACAATATTCCCACAAACCTCACACTTCCAAATTTGTCCTAACTCAGTCATACTTCTTCCCCTTTCCCATCTTACCCCTTTTTCCTTTTCCCTTTTTCCCGATTCCACGAGTCTTCCTCTTAGCAATCTCAATAAAAACGAAAAGAGACAAGAAGAAAACAACTCCCATCTTAAAATAATTGTCCAAAACAAAAACATCCAAATTAAAATAATTCGCAGCAAAAATATTCAAACCAATCAACAAAACGAAAGCAATACAGCCTTTCAAATTAACCGGAACAAATCCCCAAGAATCTTTAGAAGAAGGATCTCTCTTTCTAAACCAAGGAGAAATAATCTTCTTACTTCTCAAAGATACGTTTTTCCTTTTTAATATAGCAACTTTCTTCCGAACCATCTTTTTCTTCCTAACCATCTAATAAACTACAGACTCATAATGTTATAAATATATCGCCTCCCAACAATTATTAATTTCTAGCAGACAAGTTCGCAGCGTAAAAATTTTTGATGTGTACAAGAGCACATAAGAAAATATTTTATCCAGAAATTATCGCTAGAAATCAATAATTCTCAGTCCAAATCTCATAATAAGCTCGCGCATGCAAACAGGCCGGACAAACCTCAGGCGCCTCCGCCTCTTCATGAACATATCCACAATTCCGACACTTCCACTTCACAACAGAATCCTTCTTGAAAACCTTACCATCTCGAACATTTGTAAGCAACTTCAGATATCTCCCCTCATGATAATGCTCAACCTCCGCAATCTCCTTAAACGAATTAGCAACATCTTCAAAACCCTCCTCTCTAGCAACGTTCTCAAACTCAGGATAAAGCTTATCCCATTCAAAATTCTCACCCTCAGCTGAAGCAAGCAAATTCTCCTCAGTCGTCCCAATCTTCCCAGCAGGATATCCACCTTGAATTTCAACCACACCACCTTCAAGATACTTAAAAAAAATCTCAGCATGCTCTTTCTCATTATCAGCAGTCTCAGTAAAAATCTCAGCAATCTGCTCAAAACCTTCCTTCTTAGCTTTCGAAGCAAAATAAGTATAACGCATTCTAGCCTGACTTTCTCCAACAAAAGCCTTCAACAAATTCTTCTCCGTTTCACTTCCCTTTATTCCCATAATACACAATATCTCCAAACCTTTTTATATCTTTGGCAACCTTGTTAACTATGAAGAAAATTCCTCAAGACATAATCGGGAACATAGCAATCCTAAAATTCCCAAGAAAAACTCTATGGATAATAAAAAAATTCAAAGCAAAAAAATTCCTGAAACAAAATAAAACAGTCACAACGGTAGTAGAAAAAACCGAAAAATTCTCCGGGATATTAAGAATCCCAACAACAAAATATCTAGCAGGAGAGAAAACATACACAGCCCACTACAAAGAAAACAATTGCATATTCAAATTCAACATAAACAAAACTTACTTCTCTCCAAGACTATCCAACGAAAGAAAAGTAATAGCAGACGAAGTCACAAAACTAGCAAAACCAAATTCTAAAATTCTAGTCATGTTCGCAGGAATCGGGCCCTATCCAATAACCATAGCAAAAAAACTAAAACAAACAAACAAATCTTTCCACATCTACTCAAACGAACTAAACCCAGAAGCCAACACTTCGGCCAAACAAAACATAATCCTAAACAAACTCCAAGGTCAAATAACACTTCTCCCAGGCGACGCCAAAAAGATAAAAACAAAAGATAAATTCGATATTATTCTAATGCCACGTCCAAACCTAAAAGAAACATTTCTATCAACAGCCCTAAAACTTTCCAGAAAAGGAACAACAATATTCTATCACGGCTTCGGGACTAAAGAAGAAGTACTAAAAGAAATCAAAAAAGATACAAAAAATAAAACCAGTAAGATAAAAATAAGAAAAGCCGGAGACATCGGTCCTTATATTTTCCGCTGGCAAGCAATTTTTAAAATAAAATAAAAAGGGGGAAAGTCTTAAAAAAATTAAAAAATTAATAATGGAAAAAACCAAGCGACTCTATTCTATCGACCTCCTAAGAGGAATGTTCATGGTCCTAATGACAATAGGCCACGCCGCATATTTCATCGGAAAAATCTATCACCAAGAATTCTGGAATACTCTATCTCTAAGTCTCGAAATTTCTCCTTGGTTCTATATAAGAACAATCACCTATATCGGAGCACCAGGATTTTTTTTCCTAATGGGAATTAGCATATCCCTACTAACTGCCTCAAGACTCAAATCAAAATGGAGTCACGCTCACATAAACAAATTCCTAGCAACTCGGGGACTCTTCCTCGCAATAATTGCAACTCTTCTTATAACACCTGTATGGATGCCAAAACTCCTAATACAAAACTTCACCGCCCACCCAATATTCATCTTATACTTCGGAGTCTTATCTTCTCTCGGCATATGCATGATAATAGCTTCATTAACAAACAGGCTGGATAAAAAAACACTTCTTCCTATTGCACTACTTGGAATTATAATTCCTTATATTTATGTCAACAGCCTACCAGTATTTCATGTTCCAAATCATCTGATATCAGTCTTAATGATCCCATGTTCCTCTTCTCACCTCTCAGTTTTTTACCCAATATTTCCATGGCTGTCAATTTGTCTATTCGGAGCAATATGGGGTAAATATTATCTAGAAGGAAAACGAGACATATTCAAAATAACAAGGAACGTCGGAATATTATTACTCATATTATTCGTCGTATCAAGATTAATTAACATTGGAAATTTTCATTCAGTAAACATAAACACAATAACTTCTTTTTTCGCGCTAATAAAATACCCCGCAAGTATTTCCTATATACTATTCACAATGGGAATTAATCTAATATTACTAAGCGCTCTATCTAAAATCAAAACCATCTCAGCAAAAAACCCTCTCATCATATTCGGGAAAGCGCCTCTGTTCTTCTATATAACCCATCTATATCTATTCCTACTCTTAGGCTTATTCTTTCCCACTGGAGCATCTCTACTAGCCACATACGCAATCTGGGCAATCGCATTAATAATCTTATATTACTTATCTTCCATGTATGCAAAATTTAAATTCAAAAAAGGTATTAACTCAATATGGAGATTCTTCTAAAATGAACAAAACAAAATCCCTATATTTCCTATATTTCCTGGCATTCCTCTCCGGATCAAGCGCCCTAGCTCACGAAGTCCTCTACGTAAAAATACTTTCAACATACTTCGGGAACCTCTTCTACGTCTCCGCTGCAATTCTAACAACCTTCCTATTCTCTCTCGGCATCGGACAAATCTACGCAAAAAAATTCATCAAATACATAGGAGAAATCGAGATTCTAATCGGAGCTCTATCTATCTCTTTAGTCCTTTTTTTCTCTAATTTTGGATTCCAACTAATATCGAAATTAACAATTCTCCAAATTTCTTATAAATTCATAATTCCAATAATCTTCTTAATTCTCTGCGTACCGGTTTTCCTAATAGGAACAAGTATACCAATATTATCAAAAATAATCTCAGCAAAAAGAGGAAAGCGTATCTACAAAAACTTTTCAAGTACTTACTTCTTTTACAACCTAGGAGCAGCAATCAGTATTCTAATCCTAGAATTCGTTTTATTCAGAGAACTCGGCCTTATAAAAACAGTAATCCTCGTATCCGGAGTAAACTTTATAGTAGGTTTCATTCTTCTAACTAAAAAGAAATTCTTAAAAACAATAAAAATACAAGACACCAATCTCAAATTTTCTCTCTTTAAAAAATATCTAATTCCAATCTTCATTATAAGCTTCTGCAGCGGAATTTACCAACTCTTTTTTTTAAAAATAATCAACACAATATTCGGTCCTCTAAATGAAAACTTCGCGATATTTCTCTTCGTAAGCATTTTTGCAATATCCCTCTCTTCCATTATAACATCAAAAAGAAGAATAAAACTCAGTCCTTACATTTACGTAGGAGCACTGCTAGTCGTCTTGCAATTCCTCCTACTAGAACCTTTCATAATGTTATGGGCGAACCTGAATTCACTAAATACTTCTCTAATAAAAATAACTATAATCTTTTTTTACGCCCTTCTCCCACTCTTATTTTTCGGAGCGTCCGAACCTCTAATAATAAAAAAACATAAAATATCAAGAACCAATCAAATAGGAAACATATTAGCAATCTCCAGCTTTGGAAACGTCACTGGATACCTTTTCACAATATTTTTCCTCTACGAAAGAATCCCAGATTATGCTTTCCCAATCTTAATGTCCACAATCCTCTTAGCTCTATTTATCTACACAACAAAAAATAAAAAAATAAAAATCCTAGTAATTCTAACATTAATCTTATTAACAACGCTCATCTTTATCCCAACAATTTGGCCAGAAAAACAACTAGCAATTGGATATAAGGCTCTAAAGAACCCAGAAGAAATAAAAAAATTAACCTCCTCTCTAGAAAAAATTGAAACTTTCAAAAAATACGACGAATCTATTCAAATTCTTCACTTTTACGACAGTTCAAAATGGCTAGTAATAAACGGATATCTAAGTCTATCGTTCGGAAATAAACAAACAACAAACCTAAGGGAATCGATAGTTGGGTTAAGTCCTGCAATTTACTCAAAAAATACAAACGAAGCCCTTGTTCTTGGACTTGGAAGTGGAATAACTTCAGGAACCACGACACAAATTTATAAAAATACAAAAATTGCAGAAATCAATCCCGCAATGCTTGAAATTCCAAAATATTTTAAAAATGAAAATATGGATATTCTACAAAATCCAAATGCAAAAATTGAACTTCAGGATGGAATCATAACTCTCCTAAACTCCGAAAAAAAATACGACGTGATAATCAATACAGTAACCTCTCCCACATATTATTCTTCAAGCAAACTTTGGACCAAAGAAATATTTGATTTAGCTTCATCAAGATTAAACGAAGGAGGAGTCTTTACGGGTTGGTTCGGAGGAAGATTAGAAGAAAAGGGAGTTCTATCAATGATTAAAACTCTTGAAACTTCCTTTCAAGACTGCAAGTATATTTATCTAAGTTCAGGTTATTTCAATTTTATTTGTTCCAATGAAAAAATTAAATCTCAAAATAGAACAAATGATTTTTGGTCAAAAAAAATATTAAAACTATACTCAAATTTTGATGAAGATATTCAAATAAGTCAATTTATAGAAAACTTAGAAGTTAACATTAACTTAGAAAAGTTAAATCTAACTAACATTCCCCTTAATACATTAGATTACCCATACTTAGAATTTCCAAAATCTTCAAAAACAGCCAGAATAAAACCAAGACATCTAATGACAATTATAACCGAAGATTCATTCATACACTATTCAAACAAAAACATTTCTCAAAAATGTCAAGCATACAAATTAATAGATCCTTATTTTACATCTTTCTTTTGCAAGATCAATCCTTAATACAAACTCAAAAACTTATAATTATCCAGACATAATTTTCGCTCAATAAAATAAAATACTTATCACTCCTATAATATTATATTAAAATATTCAACAACTAAAAAATAGATTTTTCTTATCTAACTCACAATATTATTAGTCTCGCAAACTTCATACCAACTTCCCCCAAGAGACTCACCTCTCCACTCGAGCCTTCCCTTAACTTCATAGTAAACTATCCCAATCACGAATTTAGGAACACTAAT
>Ga0208647_1000349_pt1 | contig 14548 bp, 17 predicted proteins | sample AntAceMetag02UKA_FD_184765 | JGI IMG/M metagenome (GOLD analysis project Ga0208647, IMG submission 184765) | Saline lake microbial communities from Ace Lake, Antarctica - Antarctic Ace Lake Metagenome 02UKA (SPAdes) (version 2) | ecosystem: Environmental > Aquatic > Non-marine Saline and... | reverse complement strand
TTCCATTAAATGTAAAATTAGTATCTTCTGTTTTGTTCCAACAAGTATCAGCTTCTTCAACTATTTCAAAATCCCAAGTAGCACCATTATATTCTGCAAAGTTATCATCTTCTCCTGCGAAAGCTCCGGCACCTGTTCCTACAATATATCTATCACCAGTAGTTGGAGTTAATGCTGATGGATTATCTAAGAAATTAATTACTGCCTCTTTCCAATGTAATCCCTCAAATAAACTTAATACTTGGTCCCATCGTGGAACATCAGAATTTTCAGTTGCTTCATTATTTAAAGTCATTTGTGCAAAGGTTGGACTTGATTCATCACTAATATCCTGAATTGTATTTAAAGCAGTATCTTCAATCTGTAAGTTTGTAGTGTTATAATCTAATCCAATCTCTCCGCCAACTGAATAGGTTATTGGGTCTTCTGAACTAATAGATGCTATTGCTCTTGCATCTGTAAAATATAAATTAGTTGAACCCTCAGATAAATCATCTGTATCAGCTAATAACATATTGGCATCGAAATTTGCCGTTGCTCTTGTGTCTGTATAATATAAATTAGTTGAGCCCTCAGATAAATCATCTGTATCAGCTAACAACATATTTGCATCAAAATTAGCTGTTCCCCTAACTTCTGTAAAATATAAATTTGTCCCTTCTGTTAAATCACCTGTGTCTTTAGTAGCTAATCTAGTATCAAAATCACCATTAAAATCAGCAGAATCATATTTTAAATCTAACGCTGCTTGTAAATCTGTTTGATTAGATAAAGTACCGCCAATATCCCCCCAATCTACTAATTCTTCAGATTCAACAAATTCTAAAGCATCTTCTTCATCATTAACTATTAAAAACTTCCCAGCATTGCCAGTATATGTCGCTGGTGTATCAGTTTGGTCTATAAACTCAATAGTTCCAACAACTTCCCCTGGTGTAATTATAATGCTATCGCTACCTTCGCCAATAGTTATTGCGTTAGAATAATCCTTAATAGTTATATCTGCCATTATGATACCCTCTTAGTAGTATCGTTTGTAACTTTATAAACACCACTTAATGGTGTTGATACCTGATTAGCCAAAATAAACTGTACATCATATTTATATGTACCTGTAGCTATTCTTGTATCACTATCTGCCACTGGAATTATTGCAATAGTTTTACTTGTAATTTTAGTTACATCTGTCGGTTCAGCCTTATATAAAGCGTCAGAATCGTCAGTCGTAACTGATGCTAAAGGCTTAACTGTGAAGAAAAAGTTATAACTACTCAAACTCCTAGAGTCCGAATATGTCCATGTCATAGTATCATCATCACCAGAAACTACTTTAATTGTGCCGTCTTCACTAATTTCCATAACTATATTATCTTAATAACATATATAAACTTTTATATATTAAAAAATATTGAAAGGGCAAATAGCCCAAAAATAAAAGGGTTTTTAATAATAATTCAGAACATTATCTGTAATTATCATCGAAGGCTATATAGCCTATATAAACAACACCACTAGTCTTACTAGCTCCTCTGACATTAACTTTAAAACCACTATGGGTTCTATTTGTTGCCGTCAAAACGCCAGTAGATAGCTCAGCTGAAGTCATATTAAAGTTAAGTCCTGTAATTACTGGTAATCCTTTCATAGATTGCCTGAAAGTTGTCGAACCGCTACCGTTTCCACTAGCATTGGTTGCAATCGTTACGATTCCACCCTGTAAGTTCTGAGCTCTAATATTACCGCCCTTAACACCGAATTTTCCACTCATGTTTGTTTTTCTCCTATTTAGTTAGTGAGTTAAAAAAAATAAAAAATATTTCGAGGGCTCACTACCCTCTTGAATTGTGCTGAATCCCGATAAAGTATTTATAAAATACTTACATCAAGAGCAACGATTGCATCATCGTGAACTACTGCACCGTTATATGTTGTCCATAAAACCAAATCATCTTTTGTATATTTAATGGTTTTATCCATTACAAAAGTTGGTTCTTGTCCCCATACAAATGTGTAAGCGGCTCTTCCTTTCATCATAAAACATCGTGTGATGTTTGTAGCTACTCCAGCTACTCCATCCCATCCTGCTACTCCACTTACCTTCCTTGGTAAATATTGTGCTACAACAATCTTACAATCGAACACTTTACCTATTTCACCATTTAATAAAGGTTCTTGACCTCCGTATTGGTTATAGCTTGTAAATTGTGAATCGTTTAGTAATGCCATTTTTTGTTCTGGTCCTATTAAAAGAACAAATGGGTCTGTTGGGCTATTTGTCCATGGATTCTTATGGATAGTAGATTGTGTCTCTGTACCTGTTGTACCTGCGTAAGTCCAGTGTCTTTGAAGAATAGTACCTAAGTATGTGTTAGCTTTATTAATCATTTCAACTGATAATACATCACCATCTGCTAAAGTAGCGTCTGATGTTGCAGTTCCTCCGTAGACTGTTTGGTATCCACGAGCACTATCTGATGCTACAGTTGCACTCAATAATCCGTATGAAGCGTTTGTTAAGATAAAGGATTCGATTTTAGTTGCTAAAGCGTAACTAAGCTCTTCCTGTTTATCTCTCATCAAATCATAAATGTTGTTACGGTTAGCGTTCCATTGAACCGAAGTTCCGACAGCTTGCTGTCCTGGTATGATAACCTGTCCATCTTTATAGTTTGTATTAAACTCTTCAACTGCACTTGATGTTAATTCTCCAGTAGAGCAAGTAACAGCATCTGTATCTGGATAAACACTTCTATAACGTGCTAAATATTGGAAATTACCTGGGAGCATCTTTACTTCTTCAACAGAAGAAAGTGCTACTAGAGTTGCCTTAGCTGCGTCTGAAAGTTGTCCAGTGTATTGAGTACCCTGATTTGGGTATGCTGAGAAAGAAGTTCCTCTTGCAGTAGTAGATGATACGTCGCTCAAGTTTAAATATTTTGACTTATCGAAATTTGTAAAAAAATCTTTGTTCATTTTATTCGTCCTTATGCAAAGCATCATACTGCTTGATTAACTTATTCGTTATATCGTCGTCTCGACTAGAAATTTGGTTCGGACTCGTTGGTGCTACGGATTGAGGGTTTGCTACCTTAGTTGCCTCTGTCATCGCTTTACTAACAGTATCACTCATTTCTTTTATAGCATTTACAACCTCAGAGTTATCTGTGATTGGTGCTGTAATTTCAACGGGTTTGTTAGCAGTTGTTGTTGGCTCCACTATTGTCTCAGTCTTTGGTTGTTGAACAGCAACAGGCTCTTTAAGAGGTTCTGGTGCTACTGGTGCAGTTACTTGTTCCTTCACAATCTCCTTTACAGGTTCAGGTGTTGGTTCTTGTTTTACCGCAGCAGCTTTTATCATTTCTTCCAAAGCCACAATCTTTGCTTCAAGTTCGTTAATTTTCTCGTCTGACATGTTTACAGTTTTTGCATTGCCTGACCCCCTTTCAGCTTTTGGTAAATCTGAATCATCCTGTTCGGATAAGTTAATATAATTTGGAGACATTATCTCCGCTGTATGAATATCACCTTCATCAGATAGATTTAAATATGCTAATTTGCATGCAGGGTTGTCAACTACTGATAAATTAAGAAATCCATCAATCTGAACCCCTTCATATCCATCTCTAAACTCTAATCGTTCAGAAACACCAGCTTTTGCTCCACCGTATGCGATTTTTCTAGCAATGTTCTCGTCATAAAAATGTAGGTCTGCGTACATACCCTCATTCTTGACTCCGTCCTTTTCTTTTGTCATATATGTTGGAATAGTATGGAATCCTAGCCATTGGTCAGGAGATGCATCGCCATCTACTCGATGACCGTAAATAATAGAACGCTTACCGATATCAGCCCATTTTGTTAAACTCATACCTTTTTGTATCTGTTCACTGGTAAATTTCTTTCCATTCCAGATTCCTGGTCCTAACAATAATTGATTTTTAATAATTAAAGCAGGGTCTTTTGGAATGTCGCCACGAACAATATATTTCTTCATACTGTCTTATACTACAAATATTATATAAACTTTTATATAGTTTTATGATGTTTTACTCCTTATCAGTAGTATCGTCATCACTATCGTCTTTTTTCTTAGAAGTATCTTTTTCTTTAGCAACATCTTTTTCCTGTTTCATAATTGCCTTTTGTTTTTTCTCATTATCTTTTACAAACTTCTCAAATGATTTGTCATCTCTCTCAAAGTCTTCATACTTAAATAGGATGTTTCTTGCCTCTTCAACTGATAATAAGCCTGAGCCCATATAATCAACTAATCTTGTAGCAATGGTATCTTTAGATTCTAACCTTAATTCCTCAGAAATCATCTTTGCCTCTGGCAAATCATTAGATTCTGCAACCTTTCTCATAACAGTATTATTCCAATCCTCATCAAAGTTCTCAATTTTCTCTTGAATGTTAGCTTCAAACAACTCTTTCTGTGTAGCTAATGTAGACCTATTAGTAGCTTCACCCTGTCCTGTTACAAATGGTAAAGGAATTCCTGCAGCACCTGCCTCACCATACATTAGATTATCCATCACGTTCTCGATAGATGGGTCAGTTTTAATGTCCACCTTATCAACTTTATTATAATAAGGAAAAGCCATTGCTTGAGAATGTCGTAACTCTGTAATAGCATCAACTGCATCTTCCATCATCTGTGGTGTTGGCTCGTGAGTAGTATCACCTACGTAAGTAAATAGTGGGCTAGTACCTCTAATCCATATAGCATTAACCTGAGCTGTTTCTAATTTCATCCTACGTTGTGCCTGTTGAATAGCTGGTTCAATAACACCTAATGATTCTGTATCATTACCTAATTTATATAATGGGAATTCTGCAATCCTTTCTGGATTTAAAAAAATATCTCCGTTATTAATATTTATAACACCAGTATATTCTTGTGGATAAGCATCACCCTTACTTTTTGGGTCTTTATTAGCACCAAGGTGTAAAACATAACCAATTGAATTACCCTGCCAATCTAAAATCAAATGACCTTTCTTATCCTTAGCGTGTTCAATTATAGCAGCATCTACTCTTTTTAAATCTAATATTTCTTTACTATTATCAATACCATAAACATATTCAAGATAACCTGCCCCATAAGAAACAGCATCTCTCTTTAACTCTGCCCTTAATCTCCTAACAGAAGTATTACTACCATATAATCGCATATTGTCAAAGAAGTCTGCCCATAGCTTTACTGACTTAGGATTTTTAGCTATTATATTACTCTTTGGTTTTGAGAATGTGTTAGAACATGTATTAACTGTTGCAAACGTGAACCAATCATTTAAGAATAAGTTCTGAACTGTTGTTTTAGAATATCTATTTAAATAACTATTATCTTCTACGGACTTAGGACGTGAGTAATTCTTCAATTCTGGCTTAGCTGCCAAATTCATATATTTTCTATCGCCTAAATAATCTCCAAAAAATCCCATCTTATTTAATCCTTACCAGACATAAAGAGCCTAGAATTTTAGTTATAATTGGTACAATTTGTCTTTTGATTACCAATAATACTGAGCCGAACACAGGAATCGTTAATATATTAAATCCTATTAAAAACCAGTATGGTAATGATAAAAGTAATCCATCAAACACTATAGTTAGAACTATCTTCTCAAATGCTTGTAATTCCTTCTTTTTACCATGCCATTTCTTAAATATAGCTTTTTTCTTATTAAATGGTACTTTAAACTTCAATACAAAAAGATTGAATTTTGTCCTTAAAGTTGGTTTTTTTGGTATTTTCTTAGTATTTTCTACTATTTTATCTTTTTTAGTGTTAACCATATACTCAAATATATTATTTTATATATAAACTTTTATATACTTATCTACTGACAGCCCTTACATAGGTTGTATTCATTTTCACCGCCTCTTGGACAGCCATTGCCAAACTTATAGCAATATCATCATGTGGAGACTTAGATAAGTATGTTTCGTTACCTTTCTCAGTCTTGGTTCTTTTGAATCCAGTAAGTTGATTCTGTAACGTATTAATTAACTTATTCTCAGTAGGCCTATCGGCATTCTTTGGTATTCTTAATACTCCGTCTGCTTGGAAAACATTTGAAAGTGTCTGTATTAGCTGTAGCCTTACAATTCCAGCAAATGATTGCGGAATAACGGTTACACCAGTTGTTCTTAAATCATTAATAATAACATCACCAATATTTGTTTTATCTGCGATAACTCTTGTCCCCCTTGGAGAATAATATTTCATATATAGGTTTTTTAGAATCTCTACTTTAAGTTGTCTTGGCAAACCTTTATGTGTTTCAATATGCTTAATAGTCATTTGCTCATTAAGTAACTCTAATACAACATAAGCATCAAAGTCTGCCTTTGGACCTGTGGAAATAGCAAAGTCCGCACCAATAAAATACATTGCGTCGGGATTAAGTACTGTATTGAATTGTAAGTCTTCTTCGTATGATTTAACAATGTCTTTTAACTGAAAAGCCGCATCCTCTGACTCACCGATAATTTTACATAAGTAATTCTGTATCCATGACCACTTACCTAATGATTCAAACTCTTGTGCCATATAATCAAAGGAAAACTTCTCGTTTTCAGCCCAAATAGGTCTACATCCAGCATCTCTCAATCTGTATATATCATCAATAGAGTTAACCTCATCTGCCATCACAAAAGTACCGTCAGGATGTTTAAATGATGTAGTCATGTGAAACTCATATGATTTTGGATTACGTCCTTTCAATATTGAAATTAGATTTCCAACTCCTTCTGGTGTTGAGATTAAAATTATCTTACCACCTGGATGTGGTCTTGAGGCAACATGTTTAAAGAATATGTCTGGGTCATCATAAGAGTCGGCTTCATCACAAATAATTAAATGAGCTCGGTAACCTTTGATATTAACATTATATGGAACATTTTTTATTGTGCTACCATTAGCAGTTCTAATACCTTTTGTATTCCAAGATGTCCTACCATCAGATGGCACTAACTTCTTTATCAATAGTTCGTTGTCCATTATCTTGGACTTCATACGGTCTAATAAATTTCCCTCGGACTGACCAACTGTTTTAGATATTAATAATATTTCTAGCTTCTTGTCGTCACGATATAACCACCACAACGGATAACACACTCCCATAATTTCTGTCTTAGAACTTCCAGACGGTGCCTCTATAACTGTGTTCCTTGACCTATCAGCTATTATAGCCCACTCGGATTGAAAATCATGTATACCACCCAACTCAGTAATATCAAGCATCCTCTCGCAAAAAAATTTAAAGTCGTACTTACAAAGCATATCAAATTTAACTTTATCCATACCATTTAAAATCTGTTCTGTTGTTCTCATTATATTATGCCAAACATGACAAATGAGAACAAATGTCATAGTAAGGCAATATTGTAATTAAAATATTATATATAAACTTTTATATAGATAAGCTTTTGTATAAAATACCTATATGTCTAAAAAACAATACAAAAGTTTAAATAGAAAGATACCATAGTACTAATATGGCTAAGACTTTAGAGCAACAACTAGAAGAAGCCAATGAACGCTATTCTTTATTCGCAGATTCTGACGAGTTTAAACTTATCCAAAAGTTACAAAGGCAAGGTGTCGACAACGACGCTATTCTAAGTATTGCCAAGGCATCTAAGAGAAAAAGAACTTCTGACAATACTACATATAATATTTCTGGAGACCACACTAAGATGTTAGTGTTCGGTGATACACACATAGGACACAAGGCATACAGTCCAAGATTAATGAGCACAGCAGCTAATGTTGCTAAGAAAGAAAATGTTGATATCATTGTTTGTACTGGAGACATTGCTGATGGATGGTATCAGAATAGACCTGCTGCAATATTTGAACAGAATGCAATTGGGTTCGATAGTCAGCTAGAAATGGCAGTCAAAGAATTTAAGAAACTTGGTGATACAGGAAAACCAATATATTATATAACTGGAAATCACGAGTATAATACTTTTGTCCGTGGTGCAGGTGTGGAGTTTGGAAATATATTTAAGATGAGATTAGATAAGGAAGGATTTGAAAATCATTATATGGGAAATGCAGAGGCTAACCTAAAATTAGACACTGGCTCTAGGATTAAACTATTACATCCTGACGGAGGTACTGCTTATGCTATATCATATAAGTCTCAAAAGATAGTTGAATCTTTACAGGGTAATAAAGAAAGAATGCCTGACTTAGCACTAATAGGACACTTCCATAAATCTGAGTATATACCTTATCAAGGAGTACACACTTTCCAGACGGGAACAATGTGTGGACAAACAAAATTCATGCGTGGTAAAGGAATACCAGCACATATGGGATTTTGGTTAGTAGATGTCTATTCTAAGAAAGGTGGAAAGGTTGATAAAATTATTCCGCAATACTTTCCTTCTAAGTAGTACTCATTATAAATTCATCATATCCTTGAATTAGACAGTTTGAACCTACAGATATTATCCTAGCAAATTCTCTTTCAGAAATTTCAATAATCTTACCATAAGATTCTATACAATATTTAATAGGCATTATACTACACCATTCCATTTTCCATTTTTGATTGTCATAGGAATTATTTTTGGTATTCCATTAGTTATTAATACACAACTTAATATTGGTCTCTTTAAATTTGTCTTGTTATATTCAAACGCCAATGTCTTATCATCTATTAATGAACCAACACTACAACCCCAAATAAGTTGTCTTGGACTACTAGAATATTGAATCCCTGAATCTTCGTGATAATGACCTTGAGCCACACAACATCCATATTGTTCGGCTAACCTTAATGTATTCTTTTTTAATCCGTGAGTGACAAATAAGTCTTGACCATTAGACATTGTACACATATAATCTTTGTGCCAATTCCAACCTTCCGGTGCCTCTAACACCTCTTTCATAGACCTAATATATTTCATTGGAATTCCACCAACCTTTGCTTTACGAAAAACCATACTACCATGATTTGAATCTACTAAGTCAACCACTGGAAAAAGTTCATATAGTTCCCTCATATATGATATGGCATTATCTAACTCGTCTCCTCCACCTGGATTGTCTGGGTCTGTATCGTGGAATGACATTGCGTGACTATCTATCTCGTCACCAGTACATATAACCTTCGTTGGTTTATATTTTTCATTGACTGCTGCTAAAAATTCTATTGCTCCATCTCTATGATATGGAATATGTAAATCTCCGAATACTAAAATTACATCATTACCTGTTTTCTTAGATTTCATTGGTTTGTCTGGTGAAATACTTTTATTATCTTTAATGCACGTTTTACAAATGCAGGTTCCGTCAAGCAAGTGTGTTGTTGTTCTTCTATTACATATAGAACAATAATCCCACCTATATTTATATTTACTCATATTAGTACTATATTAATTTACTTTATAAATGTTTCGATATATTACTACCACATACTAGTTGGAACTCTAGTAATCTTATCTAAGAATAACTTCTGTGACACTCTCTTGCAATATTCAAACTGCTCCGGTCTATTAATTTCCAACCATAAATAAAACGGAAATGAATTTCTGTGGGCACAAAGGTCTGTCTTTGGACTTCCGAACTTATGGTGTCTTATACATAATGTAATTAGGTTGTCAATGTCCCAAAAATAAGCATCATTCTCTCTTGGAATAATATGGTGAACATTCATTTGAACCCTGCTTCCACATATAGCACAACCATTATCCCTAGCAATAACTTTCTGTCTTAATGCCTCCCACTCCTTCCTTTTCTTAATTTTGTCCAGCCTTGTCTGTTCTTTCTTAGTAATTTTCTTGACTGGCTTTGGCTCTACCATCTTAATCATTCGTCTCTTTCAATAACCTTGTAAACTTATTATCAATGAACTCTTTATTTGGTAAGATACAATGACCACCAATTTTATTCATGTTTGGAACTAGATTGGGTCTGGCGTATTCTGGATGGTTCAATTTCCCATATCCCTTATTATAGTTCTCTGTCCATAATGTCCAAAACTCGAACGGCACACCGTAATGCTCACACAATCTCTTAACTTCCTTTGTATATTCTATACAAACGCCATAGAGGGTCGTAGAGAGCACTTTTATCAATTCTGTGCTACTTTGCTTGTCTAATACGTAAACCGTCATCCCTGCCCTTCTAAAGTAGTCAGAAACCATATCTGCGTCAGGACCTGAGAGGTATTTTGTGAATGTTAGCATCGACTTCTCTAAATGTGGGTGAATTCCCATACATGGAGAATGAACTGCCCCAAGTTCCTCAGATGTACCCATTGGCACAGTTGAGTGTATTACTACGTATTTAGGATTAAACAACATCTTATATTTCCTTACCCATTTAATAAAGTCACTCGAATACGGAAAACATATATGCATTATGTCATAAACACCACTTGCCTGTAATTCTTCGATATATGACTGTCTATTCTCTGCATCATAAATGTCAACCTCATACTCCTTAGATAATATATTAAATAGACTATTGCCTATTTGCCCGCCACCGATAATTATTGTCCTCATGCACATTTTCTACAGATACTTGGAATATCAGAATATCCGTTCGCCTCCATTGAACCTCTACATACAGAACACCGCTTACTAATCACCTTGTTCCTCAATTTTCTCATAGCACCCTGATGAGCAAGAATGGGACTTAATACTTTACTAGCCATAATATTCTATTACACTCAATGTATATAAACCTTTCGATACATTGGCACCAAATCCCCCCACATCCAACTATCGAAAGGTTTATATATTAAAATGCCCCTACTTAATTAAGGGCTTATCGTATAGTGATAGTACACCTCGCTTGCACCGAGGAGACTTGGGTCTGATTCCCAATAGGTCCATTAGCTCGGTCATATAATGTAGTATGCTAGGCTCATGTCCTAGTAATCGTGGTTCAAGTCCGCGCTGAGCTATATTAAGTTATAGAAACTAAATAAAAACAATATGGAGAAATAAACAAATGGCAAATAGAGATGGAAAAGGACCAGAAGGAAAGGGTCCAAACACAGGTCGTGGTAAAGGTCCTTGCACAACAAAGACACCAGTACCAACAAAAGCAAAGAAGGCCTAAGCCTTCAAATTTATGCCTACATAGTTTAGTGGTAAAACGCCTGGTTGTCTGCCAGGAGTCGTGAGTTCAATTCTCACTGTGGGCGTACCCAACATGGTGTAATGGTAGCACAAATGGCCGTAGACCATTTAGAGTTGGTTCAAATCCGACTGTTGGGATATGCCTACGTAGCTCACTTGATAGAGCATCTGCCTTGTAAGCAGAGGGTAGCAGGTTTGATTCCTGTCGTAGGCTTAGCCGGAAAATGATGAAGGTGCTCGTGGATATCCGTCGACGGATAGAAACGAGGCTCCTAGGATACGAGTTGTTTATGACAAACTCCGCCTTTTGATTCTGGCATAGAAAATAAGCACTTATGGTGTAATGGTAACATATTTGGTTTCCAACCAAATGCTGTGGGTTCGATTCCCTCTAGGTGCATAATAGGCTCATAGTCTAATCTGGTTAGAACACCTCGCTTACACCGAGACAATCTCGGTTCAAATCCGAGTGGGCCTATTGGAACTGTAGCACAGTCTGGAAATGCCCTGCTCTGATACGGCAGAGACCGTTGGTTCAAATCCAACCAGTTCCATTGAGATTGTAGTGTAGTTTGGTATCACCGGTGGTCTGGAACCATCAAACCCTAGTTCAAATCTAGGCAGTCTCATTGAGAATAAACACAAGGAGGTAAAACACATGAAAACACACATGAAAACACACATGAAAACACACATGAAAACACACATGAAAACACACATGAAAACACACAAACAAATGGCTATGTTATGGAGAAGTGAATGTCTTAGCTGGCAATCAAGATACGTACACTATAGAGACTTGCATCTAAATCAGCTTAAAAGTCTGGCTATTATGAAGAAGAACGAGGAGTTCTATCAAGACATAATCTTGTCACTATTCGCACAGGCTAGTAGTAAAGAGGGAAACTATGAAAAAATAGTTAAGGAAACTATGCTGAACCTGAAAAAGCAAAGATAGGAATGTATAATTTTTATTTTTTATTTTTTATTTTTTATTTTCCATTGTGAAAACGGCACATTTACGTGATGGGAATGACTTATACCTCTTATTTTTTCACCACTCGTGAATAACAAAAAAAATTTTGTTACTACTACCACGTAACAGTAATGAACTTTGTTACCACTCTAAAATTACAACACTAGTAATATCTATATTCCAAATATCAAATAATATTTTTTGTCACTACTATAAAATTGTATTTAATCGAAATCTTCACATTATTACTACTCCCCAATGACAGAATATTTCTCAAAAAGGCCTTTATAAATCTATGCTATTACTACAATATACAACACATCACCAAAAGGTTTATAAGCCCTATTTGGTATATTATTGTATGGTAAAAAACACACCTAACAAAAAAATAAATACTAACGAAATAACAAAGAATATTAGTTATTCAGATACAGATAATAAACATTTATCTATGAATGTATTTGAAGATGGGACAACAAACCAATATATTCACGATGTTAAAACTATTGTTATTGGTGAGTGGGAAAATTTGAACGACAGAACAGAAGTCAAAGTAATAACCATCACACACGACAACGGCATAAAAACAGAATTCAATTTATTTCGTTCTACTAAATAAAACTTTTAGGGTATTATTTACCCCTTATATTCACTATGGAAACAAAAATAAAACAAACAACAAGAAATCTATTTAATAGATTTTTTAAGAGGGGCTTTATTGATATAAAACCCTTCACAGAACTAAACTTAAAGGGGATTGAGGTTTTTTATTAAACCCCTTTATATTCTATGATAAAAAAACTGAAAGGGGGTATTTCTAAAAATGACAATAGCATTTAAAAGTAAAATTGATGTAAAAAAATTCGTTGAAGAATTAAGGGAATTAAAAGACAATTCTATGGATTTATTTATTTTAGGTTCTGACCTCGATATAAACGCAGATTTAGATGTTTATAGTAAATTAAACGATATTATAAACAATATAAACGACAGTTTAGAAACAATGATTTTTTCAAAAAAGCATTATATTTATGTAATAATGTTTTAATGTTAAGCCGAGAATATTAACAAATGGAAGATAAAAACGACTTTAACGAAAAAGAATATAATAAAATGAATAAAGAAATAAATTTATATATGGAACAGTTGGGATTTATTCCAGATGAAGACTACTAAAAAATAAAATTTATTATTATTAACCTTTTTTTTTATGGGTTATAGTTAGATGTGGGAAAAAACCACTTTAAAAAATAAAGTATAAGGGAGAAAATTATAAAATGAGAGAAGAAAAAATAAACGAAATCGCAGAAAGTTTAATAAATGGAAATTGGAGTTTTAACAAGCCAAAAATTAAACGATTTTGAAAAAGACAACGATAAATTTAATATTGAAACATTCAAAAAAGCCGCATGGATTATTTAAACTTATTATTAAATTGTAACTACTTTCGAGTAGTTACAATTTTTCTTTTTTTCCATTTTTCCCTTTATAAACCTTTTGTTACTACTCATAGGTGACAATGGCCATATTGTTTTTTTTTGTTTATAAGCGTTGTGGTGATGTAATATAGTATATTGGAGTATATAGGTATATCATTATTTTTTTCCTTTATAAACCTTTCGGTGTAACTTTACAGTAGTAACAAATTTTTTTCTTTATAAACCTTTCGGTGTAACTTTACAGTAGTAACAAAAATTGCTGGTTCCTTTATAAATCTGCTGGTGTTACTCATCAGTAGTAACAAAAATTGCTGGTTGGTTTATAAATCTGCTGGTGTTACTCATCAGTAGTAACAAAAATTGCTGGTTGGTTTATAAATCTGCTGGTGTTACTCATCAGTAGTAACAAAAACACCCTTTTCTAGTATTTAGAAAGAAACGAAAGGACGAGAGAGAGAGAGAGAAAAAGAGGGAGAAAGAGGGAAAAAGATGTTATTATTAACAGTATATATATATTAATAATGATAAGATTATATTTATATATATATATATATAGTATTTTATATATGAATTAAAACACATATGAAAACCCATAATTATGGGGTTTCAGAGCCTCTACTCCCATAATCCTTAAAATAAAAAAAAAAGTTATTCGGTTTGTGAAAAAAAGAGGTGTCGAGTTATTCGGTTTAGGGCTTTTTTTTGGGTGTTTTTAGGCTCTCATTGTTAAAACTTTTTTTCCGTTAACAATGGATTTAGGGGTAATTTGGTGTAGATTGTTGGGGTTTATGGTGGGTTATGAATATATATTCATAACTATATAAAAAAGGGGTGGGAATGTGATTTTATTAGATGATTTATGATGATTTATGATTTTATTGGGTAATCAAAAGCCAAGCAATCCAAAAGCAATCCAATCCAGAAGCCAAGCAATCCAATCCAAAAGCAATCCACTATATAGTAACAATTTTTTTAGGGCATATAAGCAATTCTGTGAGATTATTATAAAAAATATGGGTATTTA
>Ga0208647_1000348_pt1 | contig 14556 bp, 13 predicted proteins | sample AntAceMetag02UKA_FD_184765 | JGI IMG/M metagenome (GOLD analysis project Ga0208647, IMG submission 184765) | Saline lake microbial communities from Ace Lake, Antarctica - Antarctic Ace Lake Metagenome 02UKA (SPAdes) (version 2) | ecosystem: Environmental > Aquatic > Non-marine Saline and... | reverse complement strand
TGAAACAGAGTGTTCAATGAGTAAAAATTTTCATGGCTCTACCCCCCAAATACCCCCTTTTACCCTATATCTCGCGATTTTCCAAATTTCCATTCTTACCCATTTTCATGGCTCTACCCCCCAAATGCCCCCTTATCCCCTGTATCTCGCGATTTTTTAAATTTGTAATTAATTTCATTTATTTAAAAATTTTTATTATATTTACTGTATGAATAAAAGATTGAAAAATATTTCCAATGATGAACTAGATAGACTGATGGAAGACTTTGATGAGGATGAAACACCAGTGGTGGTGAGATCTATGTTAATAGATGAAATGAAAAAACTTATTCAGGAGAATAAAGTTATAGATATAAATTTTGAATATGGAATTGTAAGATATACGAAAGAGTGGATAGATATACTTGAAGAATATAAAACACCCTGGAATAAGGGAAATAAAAAATAAATTTAGATAAATTAGCAGAAATTGCTTTAAGTGGAACAAGTGAGAGTATAGTTGATTCTGTTTATGAAGTAGCGAGTGTGGCAAGATCATACCCATTAACAATAATAGATCCTCTATATAAAAATCACACATATCAAAATGGTATGCTGAACTTAAATGTAGATTTATATTTTGTAGATTTAACTTATCAGGATCGGTTAAATGAACTTGATGTGATAAGTGATATGGTGAGCACCGCAATTCCATATGTAAATTATTTAAGAGATCAAGAGGATACACTTGGTTTTTATTTTAGAAAAGATACAGGATCAGTAATCAACTTTGAAACATTTCATATGAAATGGGTAGATTTTGTAGCAGGTGTAAAACTGACATTAAATATATCTATACCTGATAATGGTGATCTTTGTAAAAATATATTTAATAAATAATGGTTGGAACTAATTGGGTTAGACTTAAAAAGATAATAATGGAATATGGTAAATCTGTATCAGGCGAAATGCGTGATAAATTAATGGATCAAGGACATATTGATACTGATAAATTAAGACAATCCATAAAACCATATACAGAATTTGAAGATGATAGACATTTTCTATATGTAAGTTTTGTTCATTACGGACAATATGCTGATAGATGGTTTAAGAAAGGAACAAGGATATTAGATGTTCCAACATTCGTTCAACCATGGTATGATAATGTAGATAAACTAACTGAACTAATTGAGGAGAGCGCCCGTGATGATATAGCAGATAATATAAGTAGATTTGTTGATGAATATAATAACAGATAAAAAATAAAAATAAGAAATGAGTTTAGGATTGATACAAGAACCAGTAATTTTATCACCAGTGAATAACCCATTACCAATTGTTTTTAGTAGTGGCGATAGTGGAGAAGATGGTTTTAGATATAAAGTGGTTTTACAAAATAATAAAGGAGATGACACGGAGGTATGGATATACCCAGATACAGATTATAGTAATTATTGTATCTTTGATTTTAGTATGTTAATGAGTGATGTAATTACCGACGATAAAGATAATTGGAATACAAGTGGATATACAGAAAGTTATAATAGTTGGGCATCTTACAATTATGATATAACAGAATATATTGGAACCACCAGTGGAGATACTTATTCATCAGGCACCTTTTATGTGTTTAGAGGGGTCAAGCAATATGGGAAGAATTGGACTTCAAGTGATTATATACCTCGTGTAGGGGTCACCGCAGAATTTTTATCAAATAAAATATACTATAAATATAAAACAGATGAGTATGCTACAATAAATACTTTTTACGGAGCATATGATGTATCATCAGCATTTAATAAAGTAATTATAGATTTAACTGATGGTGATATATTTAAGAGATACTATTATGAAAACCAATTAACAGGGGGACATATAAGATCAATTTATACATTACCAATAGGACCAGCAAATTTGAACCTTATGAGTAATGGTGGGTTAATAATATATAGTGGGGCAACATTAACACCGGTAGTTGGAGATTTAATAGACACAACATCATCATACTATAATGTTCATCTACAATATGATAGTGATATAGTAAGTGAAACAATAAAAGTAAATGTAGATCAGAATTGTTACAAACACGATGGAATCCAATTTTTATATCTTGGAGAACTATCTACTTATGAAACTTTTTCAGCAAGGATGGCTGATATAAAAGGTTTTTCAACTAAAAGATCAGAGGTCAAGAAAAACTATAATAATTACAATGGAACTAATTATGGATACTATCTTGGTGATAGAGGTAGAGATGTAGTTAATTTAACGACACAAGAGGAACACGAAGCATATACAGACTGGATTAAAGATGACGAATCAACTGATTTAATGGAACTTTTTAATAGTCCAGATGTTTATATCATTAAAGATGATGGAATATACCCGATCATAATAACTACAAAATCATACGAACAAAAGACAATTAGAAATAATAGATTATTTAATTATAAAATAGGTTTTGAAATGGCCTATCAAAAACTTTCAAATATATAATGAATTACGCAATAGAGATACTGGTAAAAGGAGTTGGTAAATTAGATATACAAACAAAAGATAGTGATGACTTTGGTATTCCTTTAACTTTTAATATAAGTGATATAAAAGATTTTGCTTCAAGAAAAGCAAGTTTTAGTAAAACCATAAAAATACTTGGAACTAAAAATAACAATATAATTTTTGATCAGTTATACGAAATCAAGGGACAGAATTTTGCCTTTGATATGACAGCTAAACACGACTGCGTTTTAATAGTGAATAAAAACCCGGTGATGAATGGATTTTTAGTTCTTAAAAAAATAGAAAAACTTTTAATAGGAAATAAATATCAAGTGGTTTATAATATAGTAATGTTTGATGAAACTAAAAACTTCTTTGAGGAAATTAAAGGTAAAGAATTACAAGATTTAGATTTTAGTAGTGGTTGGACTTATGGTGATATAACTTATGGTGTTGGGGATCACGTATATAATGAAACGACAATAAAGGAAACAGCAGAAAATACTTTTTTAGATGTTTATTGTTATTCTATGGTTGATTATGGATATTATGATGATGAAAAAGTTTTTCCATATAACGATACAATTACAACCAATCTATTATACCCATCAACATACTTAAAACCAGTAGTTGATAAGATTTTTAATGATGCTGGATATTCTTATGAAAGTGATTTTTTAGATGGTAGTTCTCATGGAGGTATATTTAAGCAAATGGTTATGCTTCATAACAATTCAAATGAATATGTTAATTTAAGAATATGTGAATATGTAACTGGTAGTTTTGTTTTTCCATCATCAAATAATAATGGGTTTATACCATTTGGTAGGTTTTATAGCCAATTGATAGGTGGTATATCTACAAGTTATTATGAGGTTGGTGATTTTTATGGTGTGAGTGGATCAAGTGTTGGTATAGAAATACCTTTTGATGGTGATTATGAAATATCTTTAAGATTAGATGTGGGTGATGATGAAGGTGGATTATATGAGTGGCCTTATGGTTTAACTTGTGCTATTGATACTACTTATCATCTTGGAGTAAAATATAGTGATGGAGGCGGTGATACACTACAAACTTGGGACAGCACTTTTTTCAGGGATTATGTAGGTGATGACGAAGCAGTTGGTTGGTTTTGGGAAGGTATTGCTGATACTGGAAATACAGCAGATCTTAAACAAGGTGATATATTATATATGTTTGTTAATGGTGGAACTTATGGTATGGAATATGAACCACCAGCGGATCCTTGTATATCACAACAGGTTTCTGTAACTTTTGATGGTGCTTCAATTGAAGGTGTGTTAGTAAGAGAATTAGATGAAACTTTAAGTGGAACAACAGACGGACCTTTAATTACAATAGACCATATATTACCGAATATGAACCAAGATGATCTTTTAAGAAATTTAATTAAAATGTTTAATCTTTATATTTACACCGAAGATGATCCAAAAAAACTTTATATTGAACCCCGTGATGATTTTTACAAAAAAGGAACATTAGTTAATTGGGATAGAAAAGTAGATTACAATAAAAACATAATAATAAAAACACTTAATAATGATATAGCAAATGAAATTAGATTTGAATATAGTTTAGGTGAAGATTTTTATTCACAAAAATACTTTAATGAGTGGTATGAAACATATGGAACAAAAGTTTTAGAACAAAATAATCCATACTTAAAAGAAAATAAAAGTATTAAATTAGATATACAAAGTTATACTATGTTTAATGAAGATGATGATGAAACAATGCCAAGATTATATGAAAAGGATAATAGCCAACATACTATCTTTGATGATAGAATAGAATTTGAACCGATGATTGCTTTTGAAACAATTGTAGAAAAATCTGGATTGGGATTTAAGGTCGGTAATTTAGAATATGATGCTTATGGAACAACATATAGAAATGCAGGTATAAATAAATTGAAATTTGCTTCACATGCTGGTTTATTTGGTGGTTGGAGTTTTGATTTAAATTATGAAACAACTGGTGAAACTTTTTCTTTTACTGGTTATGATAATACAAGAGGTTTATATAAAATATTCTGGGAAAATTATATGAACGATTTGATTGATGATGATGCCAGAATAGTAGAGTTATATTGTAATTTTGATTTAGCAGATATATTGAAACTTAATTTTAAGAATATAATTTTTATAGATGGTCAAAATTATTATCTACAAAAACTTGAATATGACCCAAGTAAGAAATCTTCAAGTAAAGTAACCCTTCTTAAAGTGATGGATCCAATTGGAGAAGGATCATTTGATAGTTGTTTTTTACTTAAAAATGATAGTGGAGATTATGTTTTAACAGATGATACAGATAGTAAGATAATAATTTGTTAATTTTTATATATATAAGAGAAAGAAAAAAGAAATGATATAAACAATGGATAGTAGGATACGAAATTTGAATTATGAAGGAGCACCAACAGGGACAACTTTATTTATAGTTGATGACGCGAGTTATACCAATGCTGAATATACAACTTTAACAGATGTAAAGGATTATATATTAGATGGATATAGTAGTGATAATACTTTTACAACAGGACAAACATTTGATACAAATACAGGTATATTAAATAATTATAGAAATGATGGAGGAATATACTTTGTAGATTTAGATGGTAGATATGCTTTAAGTGGATCAACAGGAACTAGTGGAACATCTGGAGTAGATGGAGCATCTGGTTCAACAGGAGCATCAGGCACAGACGGCACAAGTGGAACATCAGGAACAGACGGAGTATCAGGAACAAGTGGAACAGATGGACAAGATGGTTCAGTAGGAAATACAGGAACATCAGGAACATCAGGAACAGACGGAGTATCAGGAACTTCGGGAGTAAATGGAACAGACGGCACAAGTGGAACATCAGGAACAAGTGGAACATCAGGAACAGACGGAGTATCAGGAACAAGTGGAACATCAGGAACAGACGGAGTATCAGGAACATCAGGAACAGATGGACCACAAGGACCAGCAGGTGGAACATCAGGAACTAGTGGTGTATCAGGAACATCAGGAACTAGTGGTGATGATGGAGGACAGGGTCCAGCAGGTAATGATGGAACAAGTGGAACAGATGGAACATCAGGTAGTTCAGGCACAAATGGAACAAGTGGAACATCAGGCACAGACGGAACAAGTGGAACATCAGGAACAGACGGAGGATCAGGTAGTTCAGGAACAGACGGAACAGATGGTGCTTTAACTGGAATTACTACTGATAGTAATTTTTATTACTTAAATGATGTTTTATACACACCTGAAATTAATTTAACAGGAACGACTGAATTTACATCTCACCCATCAAATTATTATGGATTGTTTATAGATCAAGAAAATGGTGATGTTTATGCCAATAGTGGAGGAACAGGTGAAACAGGCACATCAGGAACTTCAGGAACAGATGGCACATCAGGAACAGATGGGTTAGATGGAAATGGAACTGCTGGCACAAGTGGAACAGATGGGCAAGATGGAACATCAGGCACTTCAGGAGTAAATGGCGGAACAGGAACATCAGGCACAGACGGATTAACCGGTTCTACTTTTGATGTAGATTTATATTTTACAAATGATATACTTTATAGTCCTTTCTTAACTTTAACAGGAACCACAGGAGCAACGGATCACACTAACTTCAATAACTTATATATCGATACAGATAGTGGAGTTGTTTTTAGTAATACAGGATCAACTGACGGAACATCAGGAACAGACGGAGTAGCAGGAACAAGTGGAGTAGCAGGAACATCAGGAACAAGTGGTGATGATGGTTTATCAGGAACAAGTGGGACAGATGGACAAGATGGTTCAGTAGGAAATACAGGAACTTCAGGGACAGACGGAGTAGCAGGAACAAGTGGGACAGATGGACAAGATGGTTCAGTAGGAAATACAGGAACAAGTGGAACATCAGGAACAGACGGAGTATCAGGAACAAGTGGAACAGATGGACAAGATGGTTCAGTAGGAAATACAGGAACAAGTGGAACATCAGGGACAGACGGTCAAGATGGTAGTGTAGGTGCTTCTGGAACTTCAGGAACTAGTGGTGATGATGGCACATCAGGAACAGACGGCCAAGATGGTTCAATAGGAGTAACAGGAACTAGTGGCACAAGTGGAACAGATGGACAAGACGCATCAGGAACATCAGGAACCAGTGGTAATGATTATGATAGTTGGACTTACAGGGCAATAAATAGTGGTGGGTTTGAAATAAATTCAAGCACCATAACAGCAGGTGATACAGCCAGTATTAAAGAAGGTGATAATATAACTTTAACTTGGTTAGATGATATGATAATTGTTAGTGCCGATAGTGGAGCAACAGGCACATCAGGCACAGATGGAACTTCTGGTGATGATGGAACTTCAGGAACAGATGGAGTAGATGGTAGTGTAGGTGCTTCTGGAACTTCAGGAACTAGTGGTGATGATGGCACATCAGGGACAGACGGTCAAGATGGTAGTGTAGGTGCTTCTGGAACTTCAGGAACATCAGGAACAGACGGTCAAGATGGTAGTGTAGGTGCAACAGGAACATCAGGAACATCAGGAGATGATGGAACATCAGGAACAGATGGAGTAGATGCTTCAGGAACATCAGGAACTAGTGGTGATGACGGAACATCAGGAACAGATGGAGTAGATGCTTCAGGAACATCAGGAACCAGTGGTGAAGATTATGATGGGTGGAATTATAGAGCAGTAAATAGTTCAGGATTAGAAATAGGACATAGTATAATTACTTCAAATGATTATGCCAGTATCAAAGAGGGGACAAATGTTACTTTAACTTGGTTGGATGATTTAATAACTATTAATGCTGGTGCCGGAACATCAGGGACTAGTGGTGTAAATGGATCAACAGGATCAATAGGCCCAACAGGTCCAACAGGTCCAACAGGTCCAACAGGACCAAGTGGAACATCAGGAACAAGTGGTGATGACGGCACATCAGGAACTAGTGGTGATGATGGAACATCAGGCACAGATGGAGATGATTATAGTAGTTGGACTTATAGAGCATTAAATAGTTCAGGGATTGAAATAGGATCAAGTGATATAACAGCAGGAGACACAGCCAGTATCAAGGAGGGCGATAATATAACTTTAACTTGGTTGGATGATTTAATAACTATTAGTGCAGCAGATGGTGCGACTGGAACTTCAGGAACAAGTGGTGATGATGGCACATCAGGAACAGATGGAACATCAGGGACAGATGGCACATCAGGAACTAGTGGTGATGACGGATCAAGTGGAACATCAGGATCAGATGGAGATGGTGTAGTTGAATATATTGGAGTAGGTAGTTATACTTTATCACAATCTTTCGATATAACAGCTGGAACTAAACAAAAAGTTACTATGTTGAGTTCATCAAATAACCATATTGATTATGGTGATTTAGCATATAACAATACTAATGATGGGATCTATGTAGCGAACTCTGGTAATTACAAAGTTCAAGTTAATTTTGATGCTAGGTTTTTAGATCAAAACCCGATGCCAGTTTGGCATTTTAGTATATATGGTGGAACTGGATCAACTGGAACTGCTTTATATCAAAGAAAATATCTTGATAGTGGATCAATTTCAGCATCAGGAACATATAATATGATGATAATTAATAGTAGATGGATTACAAGTGGAAATTATATCTATCTTTATGTAGATGCCGGCTTATCAGGAACAATTAATATAGAAAAAGTAGAATGGTGGGTTGAAAGAGTTTATATTTAAAAACTAACCATTTTATATATATAAGTAAGTTCGCAATCTTTAGATTGTGTTTAACTAAAAAAACAAAAGGAACAAAATGGGATATTATTCAACAACAAAAATATTAAACAACGTATATTCAGGTGAAACTCTTAATGTATATGATTATGGATCAGCAGCAGATGTAATTAACACTGTATATGATCCAGTAAATGCAGCACTTAAAGTAAATCTTATTGGTGGTGGTGGTGGTGCAGGCACAAGTGGAACATCAGGAGTAGATGGAGCATCAGGAGTAGCAGGCACAAGTGGAACATCAGGAGTGGCAGGTGCAGCAGGAACAGATGGAACAACAGGAGCAGCAGGAGCAGCAGGGACAAGTGGAACAGATGGAACAACAGGAGCAGCAGGGACAAGTGGAACAGATGGAACAACAGGAGCAGCAGGAGCAGCAGGGACAAGTGGAACAGATGGAACAACAGGAGCAGCAGGGACAAGTGGAACAACAGGAGCAGCAGGAGCAGCAGGGACAAGTGGAACAGATGGAACAACAGGAGCAGCAGGAGCAGCAGGGACAAGTGGAACAGATGGAGCAGCAGGGACAAGTGGAACAGATGGAGTAGATGGAACTTTAAGTGGTATAACAAGTGATACTGGATTTACTTATACAACCCCAGTTTTATCTATACCTAAATTAAAATTAACAACAGATCCAGGAGAAACAACGGGATTACAAGTATATAATACAGATGGAGTTTTATATAATGTTTATATCAGTGGTTCAACTTGGACTTTGGTAACAACATAAAAAATAAAGATATAAAAATGATTAACATATATTTTAATAATATAACAAATGAGGTTCTGTTAAGTTCTGTTAGTGGAAATACCGTTGTGTTGAAAGAGGAAGAAGATGTTTTAACACCAGTTCTTAAATGGAAATTAGATAGTGATTCTTGGTCAACACCTAATTTTATTGATGAAATAACAGGAGCGACTATGACAGTAGTTGGAACTACCCCCACATTCGACACAGACCATAATGGAACGGCAAACGGAGCAACAGATTTTACTTATGATAAATACTTAACATCTACCTTCGCAAACCTACCAAATATGCCTACCAATAGTGAGGCTAAAACAATTTGTATGTGGTTCCAGGGTGATAGTAATTTATATACCAGTTATAACGCACCATCTTTATGGATAAGTGGTGCTGATGGGGACGATAGCCCAATAAGTAAGCAAGTTTTAATCTATTCAAATACAAATGGAGAATTTACCGTAAGTAATAGAGGACCTGGTTATGATATGATCATTGATCCTTTCAAACCAACAGGGAATACTACCTTTTATCATATAGCATATACTTATGATGGTATAGATGATAATAACATTTATTTAGATGGTGCGTTGGTAGGAACATCTGGATATACTTGTAATGATCCTGATAGTGGTGAAGCACCAATAAATATTGGTAGATTAGAAGACTTCGGCAATTCAAGTAGATGGAGAGGTAGAATAGAAGATGTTAGAGTATATGATGTTGAACTAACACCAACACAAGTTTTAGCAGTATATAATGAATAAAAACTAATAAAAAACTTTAATATATAAATAAAAAAAACAATCTATACAACAATTATTAGATGGATGGATATAAAAAATAAAATCAATTATGGAAATAGCATTATGTTTATCTGGACAACCCAGATTTTACAAAGAAGGATTTAGTTATATTAAAGATTATATTAAAAAATATGATATGGATGTTTTTTTTCATACTTGGTGGAGTAAAGAAAATATAGGCAATCAATATGAAAAGGCACCTTGGCGACCACCATCGGTAAATGAATTACTAATTAAAGATAATGTGTTAGATAATTTGGTTGATATGTATAAACCTAAAAATTATATTTGTGATAGTGTTAAAAAATTTTCAACGGATAGAATTTTTGAAACTGGATATGATAATAAATTAGCATATAGTAATATAAAATCAACATTTTATTCTATGAAGCAAGTTGTTTCATTAAAAATGAAATATGAATATGATAATAACATAAAATATGATTTTGTTATTCATACTCGTTTTGATAATCATATTCAAAATATACCAGATATAACTAAATTAGATAAAAATTTCATATATTTTCAAGTAGCACCATATAAAATAGATGTGAAAACAAGACCCAAGATTTATGATGATATTATTACTATATGTGGTGGAGAATTATATGATATAAGATATGATATATTTGATAATATAGATAATTATTATGATAAAATGATTTATATGAGAGATAATAATATAGATAATGATTATCTAAAACAAATGGGTAAATTTATGAATAACGAAGAATTATTATCTTTTAATATGTATGATAATAATGTTAAAAACATAGAAAAATTACCTGATTTAAGAAGTGTAGTAATATAAAAAATAAAATCAATTATGGGAATAGCAGAAATAATTACAATTGTATCAATAGTCCTTTTTTATAGTGGCCTTTTAATTGGTTTGTGGGTTAAGATAAAAAACTATGGGGTATATAAATATAATTATTGACAGACCTAAAAAATAAGATTTTGATTAATGGGTAATATATATAGCGGAGGCAACGGAACCTTCGCTTAAATATAAAAATAATATGATATATGGCACAAATATATTTAGATGATGAAAAACTAAGAGCCAGCAGTAGTTAGTCCATCGTGGCCAGTATAAAAAAAAAATAAAGAAATGGGTAATATATTCTTAAACAATAATAGAGAATTGATTTATCGTGGTAATTATGGTAATGAAATTTTGTTGTTTGAAACACAGGTTATTAATTGGAAACAAAGTTCTATACTTTTTAATCGAACATATTCAAGAAAGGCAACTCTATCGTTAGATGGTAAGTATATGGCTACAACATATTCAAGTAATATATACCAGTCAGATGATTATGGAAACCCAACTGGTTCAACGATAGGACCAACTGGTAGTATATGGGATAGTGTAGGTTTTTCGGGTGTTGATTCAATTGATATATCATCATCAGGACAATATAGATTAACGTGTAATTTTGGTGATCCAAGTGCATCACAAGTATCAAATGATTATGGTGTAAATTATTCGGATGTAACAGAAAGAATTGTTTTCGCCCGATCAACATCTGTAAGTGATACAGGACAATATATGCTGACTACTGGACTAATAACAACAGCACAATCATATTTAGTATCAAACGATTATGGTGTAAGTTTTACTAAATCAGCAGGTAGTATAAATTATCGGTTTCTTAATAGTGATATAAGTGGTGATGGTAAATATATGGTTGGATTAAATTGGCAAACTACAAACGTTAGTATATCAGATGATTATGGAGTAAGTTTTAATACACCTGTTGATTGTGGGACTGATGGTCGAGGTATTAGTTTAAGTCAAGATGGAAAATATATATTAGTGAGTGGCACTAATGATTGTAGATTATCAACTGATTATGGAGTAACTTGGAACACAACTTTTAGTGGGATAAATGGACCTTATTATGCGTGTGATATGAGTGATAGTGGTGAGATTATGATACTTGGTGGAACAATAGAGGTTTTTATATCATTCAATTATGGTCAAGATTGGCACCTACAAACTGATGATTTTATTATAGGTGCTGAGGTGGCTGGTGTAAGTGGAGATGGTAAGTATTTTTTAATTGCAACTGATGAAGGTAGTGGAGATGATGAAAGATTTAAAGTAGGACAAAGATAAAAAATAAAATCAATTATGGGAATAGCAGAAATAATTACAATTGTATCAATAGTCCTTTTTTATAGTGGCCTTTTAATTGGTTTGTGGGTTAAGATAAATGTGAAACTAAAAGAATTAGAAATTATGATTATAAATAATAAACAAACTTTTAATGATCATGTTAGTTGGGGTGAAAATGAAAATGATAAGAATAGAGAAAAGATTACCAATTTATCAAATGATAATAAAGGGGAACATAAAGAAATGATTAAAACTATGAATTTGATATTATCAAAACTAACCGACTTTCAAATTGATATAGTTGGTAAGTGTGCTTACTATCATGATAAAGATAAATAAACATTTTAACAATTTCTTTATATAAGTAAAACCTCTATGAGGTTCGTGTATAATTTTTTATTAACCCTGGATTTTTGATTTGGTCCAGGGTTTTTTATATATAAAAGAAAAAACCTTATGGAACAAAAGATAGTTGATGTAATTAAATCATATAACGAATATAGTTATGATGATATATTAGACACTTATTCAAAATGGAATACAAAAGATATTCTATATTATTGTAAAGTAAAACAAAATCATTATGAACTCCCAGATATAATGAAGGATACTAAACTTGAATATACAAAAGCCTTTTTACTTATATATAACATACAAAGAAAACTTGATGATAAAAAACCAGTTGATAGTGTAGGTAATATGTATGATACAATTTTAATTGAAATGGGAATAGATGATGAAGATGATGATGATGATAAAAATGAAGACCAATATGATTTTTAATTGATCTGGGACACTTTAATATCTTTTCTATAGGATATATCATATTAAACTTATTTACTCTTAAAACCTATATTAATTATGAAAAGAATATATACAGAAAAACAAAAGATAGAAGCCAGAGATAAATATAGAAAATCTCACCCTCATAGTAGAATCTACTTAACAGGTTTAACATACGATCAAAAGTTAGAAAGAAAAAGAAAATTATACCTTGAAACATCTCACCCAACAAGAAGGAATAAAAAACCATCTACAATGGAACCCGATGAATTGATTCAACATCAAAAGGAACAAATAAAAAAATATAATAAAAAACAAGCAGCAAAAAAAAGATCTAATTATATACCGAAAAGAATATCTTTAAGCCATTTAACAGATGAAGAAAAAAAAGAAAGATATAGAATAAAAGCAAAGGAAAGATATAGAAAACAAAGAAAAGAAAAAGGGTTCGCTGTAAGAAATTATGGAAGACTTACTGATGAAGAAAAGAAAGAAAGATATGAAGATAGAAAACTTAAAGCAAGATTATCTTATGTTAAAAAACCAAGAAAGAAAAAAGAAAGACCACCGAAAAGAGGACCATATAAAGTTGGACCATCTAAAAGGTATATACAAAATATAGAACTAACTTATGAAGTTATATTAAGTAAAGGAAAAGGATCAACAACAGAAAAACTTAAACATATGATATATGAAATATGTGTTGGAGTAAATAAAAGATTTAATTACTATGATGAAGATATTAGATATGATGTTATGATGGAAACATATCTCTATTCTATACAAAATTATATGGGATACGATCATATAAAATTTAATAACGCCTTCTCATATATAACAGAAATTATTAAAAGAGCACACGCAAGTAATTTCAAATATCAATTGAAAAGAGGACTAAAAATGGCTGACACACAATTTAATATCAAATTTATCAGCAGCAGTGATAAAGAATATATAATATAGAATCATTATTAATTACAAAAATAATTCATGAAAATAAACTTTTCATATATATATTTATATATATAGTATAAAAAGAATATGGATATGATAGATGGATATATAGAAAGTGGAGAATTAAATGATGGTTGGTTTAAACAACTAACAACAAGCAACGAAAGAGATTATATTATAGATAATGAACTATATTCTGTATATAGAAATGGTGTTGATATTATATCTATACCTGAATGGAACGAACCAAGTAAGGATGACTATGAAAGGTTCAGTTCAAATTTTAGATATAATCTACCCAGGGTATATACATTATACAAATTAAATGGGGATAAAAATAGTAAGTATATTCTACCTTATATGAAATGGAAATATAAGATGAAGGATATGGAATATGAAAAACTACAAAGACAATATAATAAATTTGTAAAAGTATTAGAAATAACTAATGTGGAAAAAATAAAATATGAACCACCTTTTGAAAATATAGAATCAAGAACTATTGAAGAAGTCATCAATGGACAGATAATGACCAGAGAAGGTTATTCAAGTGTAGAATATAAACAATTAGAAGAAAATAAAGAATATATTAAATCATATAAGAAACTTAAAAAGAAAATTATATCAGCATCTATTGTTTATGAACGATCATTATTAAATGAAATAGAAAATACAGATGATGAATTTAAAAAAAAAGAATTAGAAAATCGTATTAAATCTATTACAATTAGAAAAGATGATAATAGTAATTTAAAAAGAATAAATGAAATTCTACAATCTTTAAAGATATATTTTAATCAAAGATACTTAATCAAAGAAAGAAGATACTT